>Ga0326728_10003765_pt1 | contig 46215 bp, 43 predicted proteins | sample MB3enrmetagenome_FD_207602 | JGI IMG/M metagenome (GOLD analysis project Ga0326728, IMG submission 207602) | Lab enriched peat soil microbial communities from McLean, Ithaca, NY, United States - MB31MN | ecosystem: Environmental > Terrestrial > Soil > Wetlands > Peat | place: USA: New York...
GTTGCCGAGATGGCCAAGCCGTTTGCGTTGTCGTCAAGGATGACGAAACCGACGTCGGTTTCGTGCAACAGGTCAACCGGATGCATGGGAATCATCGATCGGACGCTGCTTGGTGGCAATGTGCCCTTGGCGATGACGCTTCGACTCTGGGACCACAACCCGAAACTTCGTCGCACCGATGCCGCAGCGCTCGACCTTGGCAAATTCGAACGAAGCGCCTATTCCCAGGCTATCGAGCGTCTGGATCAGCACTGCGGAGTCCGCCCCGGCATCGACTAAAGCGCCGACAGTCATATCGCCGCTCATTCCCGAGAAGGCTTGGAAGTAGCTGATTCGTCCCATTCCCCAACTCCTCAGAAGCTTCTTCTTAACCCAAATCTCACCTGAACCGGTTCAACAGGGTGGAAAACCTCTGTGAAGGCCACATCGGCCGTCGGCGTGATTTGGGCGGTATAGGCGTAGTCAATGTCGTGGTCCCTGCGGTTCAGCAAATTCAAGGCCTCCACGACGAAACTCCAATTCCTGGTGATCCGATAACGCACCTCGGCATTTAGGAGTATGGTTGCATGGGAGCGATAAATGGCGTCGGAGGTCAAATCGCGCGGACCAAAGGCACGCAAGCGTATACTCGCGGAAAAGCGCTTGTAATCGTGCATCGTGACGCCCGCCGAGGCCACCACGCCAACCGCTTCCGGCACGCGTTTGCCGCCGGGGCTGTTTGGCGCAGCGTCATCCGGGTCGATTTCGGTAAAAAATGCTCGGGAATCCGCAAGGTCGAAATCAAAGGCCCAGTGGTCCCGCGGCGTGTAATAGTTTGCCCATTCTATGCCGTACCGATTGCTTGGCGATAGAGATGCTACCGTACCTCCCGTATCCCCGTCCTGCAGTAGTTCGGATTGACTGTGGAGATACCAGAGAGAAAAGGTGCTTTGCAAGTGTGGGGCGGCTGTGGTGCGCACGCCGACTTCCGATCCCTTCGTCCGGATGAGGGCCTGGATTCTAGGGGTCGCCGTGGGAAAGGGATTGTCCGGCGAAATCGGTTCCTGCGTTTGCGTCGCGCCACGCGCGTCGTTGCTGTGGAAACTGAATCCGCCCTGTACGTAGAACTCCGTCTTAGACCACGGGCCGAAAATCAAACTCGCTTTGGGTTCAGGCATAAACTGGGTGACCCTGCCGGAATTGGCAGCCGCGAAGTTGACCACCGGAGCGCCCGGTAATTCGCTCGCGGTATAGCTGGGAGTTAGATTGGTGACGTTGTAAAACGCCTCGTCGCCACGGAAGGCCAGGACGGTGCGGAATTTCTCGGCCCAATCGATTTTGTTCTCGACGTAGAAACCGACCATCGTGTCGGTAAATCTGTTCACGTCGGTGTCCGCGGGCAAGACCGCCGTCAGATTTGGGTTGGCGGTGCATGCGTCGATGGGCTCGTCATCGCAGGCGGTGATATCATTCTTGTCAGTGCGCTTACGATTTTCGGTCCGGTAAAGGCCGTTACGGACCCAATCGTTGCGGACATCTAGTCCGATGCTATTCTCCATCTTGCGGCCCAGGAAATCGCCGAAAATCGTGTGCCGTACCTTTACGCCGGCCACAAAGCGGCTGTCCTGTTGTTCGAACTGATCACCCCTGACTGGGTCATTCAGATAGTAAGTGAAGTCGGAGAATAGATTGAGGTAATAATAAAATCCGTATCCCACGATTTGCGTTCTGGAATGATCGTTTTGACGATGCCATTCCGCCTGCAAGCTATAGCGGTCGGAATCACCACCGTCAGTGGGATTCAGCGCGCCGAAAAAACCGACGAGGGGTACGGCAGTGATGGGGATTTGGTCGCTCGAGCTCCATGTTCCGCGGTAAGCACGGGCGGTGATGCTGAAACCATTCACGTCGTCGCCACGGCTGTAGGTCAGAAGGCCATTGTATTTGTAAAAGTTATCCGCATGCGTCCAGGGGCCGTCATCGTGATAAAACTCTCCGCCAAAGAGCAGGTTGCCGGAACCAACCTTCTCCGATACGCCGAAGACGGCCCGCTCATATCCGTACATGCCGCCTTCTGCCTGGAAGAAATTTTGCGGCAGTGTTTTGAAAAACACCAAATCGGCCGATCCAGCCGAACCGTAGTTACCGACATCGGCGTAATAAGGACCTTTCTGGAAATCCGTACGCTGCACAAATTCCGGGATGACGGTGTTCATGTCCGAGTACCCCTCGCCGTGCGCGTGCGACGGGAGATTGAGAGGCATGCCATCCAGGGAAATGGCGATATCGGTGCCGTGGTCGAGGTTGAAGCCGCGAAGAAAGTCTTGGTTGGCCTTGCCGCCGCCAGCGTGTTGAGTGATGATGACACCGGGAATTGTCTCCAAGACTTCACCTGAACGGAGAATCGGACGATCCTCGATCTCGTTTGCACCGACCGTTCCCTGGGTGGCAGAACTGGCGATTCCGACAAGGTCATCCTCCCGGCCCTGCACGGTTATGGTAGTGCTCACGCTGCTTAGAGCCAGCGAGATTCGCAGGGGGGCGGGAACATCGACGCTTCCCATGGAGAAGGCAATTTCTTTGGTTTCAAAATCTGCGTGGGATACAACCAGGCGATACTCACCGGCGGGGAGTCCTGGGATCATGAAGGAGCCGTTCGTATCCGACTGGGCCGTCGCCAGTACCGTACCGGTCGCGTTGCGAGCTTGCACGGTAGCTCCGAAAATGACGCCGCCAGACGTGTCAACCACAGTTCCGCGTAACTCTCGAGAAGCTGCCTGGCCGCTCGCGGCTGGCGGGCGATCTTGAGACTCTGAGATTTCGGTGATTGTCTGGAAGTCGCTCAATGCGAGGAGTGTGGTGTGGCTCCGGTCCCATGGTCTCCGCTCGGCGAGATCGCGATACTGCGTCCAGCCGTTCCACGTATCGTTGGAATATGGCTCATAAGGCGGGCTCGCGGGCCTTCGAGACGCGACGCTAGTGAGGCCGAGATCTGCATTGACGCTATTGTTCGCGCCGGCCTGCACTGAAATACGCCTTCTATCGGTACCGGTGGCCGCTTTCGAGGCCGCCTGCGCAGAGGAGCCGCGGAATTGGAGTTTCGGGACGTAGGCGGGCCGTGCCCCAGCGTCGGTAAAGCCCCCTGAGATGGGTCCAGCCGCTGCCCAAGCGCACCAATTCGACGCGAAAACTAAGCTCAAGAGCGCAAACCGCCCCGTATTCATCGTTCGAAGCCTCGCCTTTCGTCGGTTGCTACGAATTTTCCAAACGTGCTACGAGCAGAATGGTAGCACAAATCGGATAATCGTGTTACGAGATCAAGCGGGCGGATGGATTTCCATACCTGGCGGAAACGGGAGAATTCTCAATTGTAGACTTGGATTGGCGTAGGACGTGACTCTGGTCATCAGACGCGCCTGTTTGCCCGGTCCTCTTTCGAGGCGCTCACCTCATGGCATGGAGATACGCAACCAGATCATGGACATCCGTTTCGGAGAGACGCCCATTAAAGGCCGGCATTGTTCCTAACCCTTCGATGATCGTCTTGCGAACCTGCTCGTCGGTCGCCGGTGCGCCGCTGGGAAGAGTTTTGGATCGGAACAAGCCCTCCAGTTTCGGCGGCTGCTTCTTTAGTTCGGGGTTCGGAGTCTCGTGGCAGTCCGCGCAGTGGAATTCAAAGAGTTCCTGACCATGCTCCTGCGAGGAAGTACATCCGGCGAGGAACCAGACCGAAATCGCAAGGAAGAGCCCAATCGCGAGGCGTAGGAAGGCCGCGCTCATCCTTTCACCCCTCGAGAGTTCGCTTGCTGCCGAAGCGCGGACTCCAATTCCGTCGTGGTCCATTGCGTGGACCAATACTTCGCCACCCTACCCTCAGGCGTCAACAGCACGATGTCCATGCTGTGCGAGATCTGGTTGTCTTCCTCGAAGTATTCCAGTCCGAACGTGTCCGCGATTCTGCGCATATCGGCCGGATCCGCGGACGCAAAGTCCCAATGCGCGAACCCTTCCTCGCGGTTGTCCAGGTACGCCAGACCGTACTTGCGAAGGACTGGAGCAGTGTCGTATTTCGGATCGAAGCTGATAGTTAGCAGGTGGGTCTTGTCATAATCGCCGGGAGTTTTCACGAGGTCTTCGTGGATTCTGGCGAATTGGCTGCTTAGGCGGGGACAGAATGCCGGCACCGGACAGCGCGTGTACACAAATGTGATGAGCACGCTTTTTCCTTTGAAGTCGCCGAAGTGAATCTGCTTGCCATCCTGATTGATCATCGGGATGTCGGGCACTGGATCTCCTACATTAAGGGCGTGCTTAATGGCAGGCTTGGCGTTTTGGCGGCCGCTTTGGTCGACAACGCGGAAAGATTGCAGCCAGTACTCCTTACCGCCGTTGACCGAGATCAGGTCGGCGTCAATCGTGTCGCCCGGTTCTACCTCCTTCAGCGCGCTTCGATCGTGGACCTTGTACGGCATAGTCATGGCCGGCATGAATCCGGGGATATCGTCGTGCTTCACCGTAAGCTCGCCGGCTGCTTCGTCTTTTGCCATTACCTTCCCGTGGAGGGTAAATTCCTTACTTCCCGACTGGCATCCCGCCGCGACCAAACACAGAGCTATCAGCCCGGTAATCTTCCAACGGTTCATCATTCCTCCCACTACTCATCGTCCTCGAAATCTGGAAGTGCGTGTTCCGGACCGGTCGCCGCCGGCGCTGGTACAGGTTTCGCCCTCCAATTTCGCAACAGCCAGAAGCCCAGGCCCATCGAAAAAATCACCGCCAGCCACGGGACCCACGGCGTCCACCATCCGGGTTTAGTACGCGGATCCACGAGCACTTTGGCGCCGTAAAGATCCACGTACGTGCCCAGAATTTCGCGGTCGGTTCGGCCCTGCGACACCCACTTCGCGATTTCGAGCCGCATCTTGAGCGCGATCTCGCTCTGGTGCTTCGACACCGGTTCGGTGTAACAGCAAGGCGCCAGCACCGCGTCTTCGAGCCGCGCGATTCTGGCGCTTTGATCATCCTGTACTTCGCGGCTTGGCGGAAGCTCAACGGCTCCGGCGGGAGAAATCGCGAGCGCGATCAAGAGAACTGCGAAGCTCACAAAGGGTCGTGACATGCCAATCGACCTCGGGCTCAGCCGGCCAACTCTTTATAGCGCTGGGAAACGAAATCCCAGTTAATGACATGGAGAATCGCCGCCAGGTAGTCGGCGCGCCGGTTCTGATATTTGAGGTAATAGGCGTGCTCCCACACGTCGATTCCCAGCAGCGGACGGCGTTTCGCCAGAAGTGGGCTGTCCTGATTGGGCGCCGTGTCCAGAATCAGCTTGCCGGCGGAGTCCAGCGACAGCCATGCCCACCCACTTCCGAAAACACCGGCCGCAGCGGCGCGAAGTTGACCTTCGAATGCCTCCTGTCCTCCGAATCTCTGCGCAATGGCCGCGGCCAAAGCACCGCCGGGCTTTCCGCTTTTCGATGCCGGACAGAGCGTTTGCCAAAATAATGAGTGGTTGGCGTGTCCACCGCCCTGGTTGCGAACGGCTGTGCGGATGCTGGCCGGTAGCGTATCCAGCCGCTCCAATAATTCCTCCACCGTCAACTTGGATAGCGCCGGATCGTTCGCCACGGCCTTGTTCAAGTTGTCCACATAGGCCTGATGGTGCTTGTCGTGATGAATCTGCATGGTCTGCGCATCGATAAAAGGTTCCAGTGCATCGTACGCGTACGGCAGTTTCGGCAAAGTAAAGGGCGGCTCGGCCGCACTCACGGTGGTGGCAGCCGCACTGAAGGCCGCCATTTCGAGTAACGTTCGTCTTGTCATGGTAATTTTCCTTCCTTTCCGGCAACTTCTTTCCGCTTTTGGGCGGAGAATTGCCGCGCTTGAGTAAGTTGTAAAGGCGTCATTTCCTTGGCGAGGTCATCGCGCACAACAACAGCTTTCGGGATCTCTACAGAGGCCAGATCGAGCCATGCCCACGCTTTCACGTAATCGCGCTTCCCGGTTTCGCCATTGGCGTACATCAATGCGAGATTATTCTGGGCAACCGAATAGCCTCGCTCCGCGGCTTTCGAAAAGAGTTGAAAAGCCTGCCCGGCGTCGCGCGCCACACCTCGTCCCTGCAGGTACATCGAGGCCAGGTTCGTGGCGCCTTCCAGATCGTCCTGCGCAGCGGCTAAGCGATATAAGCGTACGGCTTCGGTGTCATTGTGAGGCACACCTTGGCCGGTGCTATAGAGGACCCCGAGATTGTTTTGCGATTCCGGATCTCCCTGGTCGGCCGCCTTGCGGTACCAGGCCGCGGCCTGCGCGAAGTCCTGCTTCACGCCCATGCCATTCTCGTAAAGGTAGGCCAGATTGTACTGCGCGGGAACGTATCCGCTCTCGGCGGCCTTGCGGTAATATTCCGCCGCCGCCATGTAGTCCTTCGGCCTACCGACTCCATCGGCAGCCGCCAGACCGCGGCGGTAATTCTCCTCCGCTTCGCGCAATCGGCTGTCCGATCGCAAGCCGACTGCTCCGTTCTGCGTGCCAACGCTCGCAGCCAGCAACAGCAAAGCCAGGATCGCTCGAATGGGCTTCATTTTTGACCTTTCCTTCCGGCCGCGCGCAAGCCTTCCAGAACGTACTCCGCACCCTGACGGCGAACCTCCGCGACGACGCTCTGTCCGGGTTTCAACTTCTTCAGCGCCTTTCGATCGGGTACCAGATATTCCATGGCGTGGGGAGCTTTCATGGCGCGAATGAGGCCCGGCACTTCGTCGTGGTATAAGGTGACGGCGCCGGCCTCCGCATACACCCGGACCACTTCGCCGTGCAGCACGTAACGAGGAATCGCAATTCTCGATCTGGTTGTGGCCGGCACGAACGGATCCGACAACGCCGGATCGACTAACACCGAGGTGTCGGTGAGCGACTTCAGGAACTCCAATACATCGGTTCGCTCCTGAGCACTGAGATCGAAACGCTTCACAAATTCGCTTTTGTTGGAATTGTTCGCTCCAACGCCGGCATTGGGACCGTCTTGGATGGTCCGCCCACCGGAACTGTAGTGATCAATGACTTCCTCCAGCGTGGCGATGCTGCCATCGTGCATGTACGGCGCGGTGAGGGCGATGTTGCGCAGCGAGGGCGCCTTGAACTTGCCGACGTCCTCTTCCTGGTGTGTGAAGTTGTAGAGGCCGAGATTAGGAGCCGGATACGAGAATGGGCCCTTCAAGTTGTAAAGCCCGGTATTGTGAAATTCGACTTCAGCGAAGCCCTTGTCCAGGTAATCCACGGAGCCGGTGAAGTTGAAGCCGCCGTGGCAGTGGAAGCACTCCAGACGCTCGCTGAAGAAGAGCGCTTCGCCGCGCTTGGCAGCTTCCGAAATGGCATTCGGATCGTCGCCGTTCTTGTACCGGTCGTACGGTGCATCCCCCGAGAAGATAGTGCGCTCGAAACTCGCGACGGTCTGCGTCACGGTGCGCACGGAGATCGGATCGGACTGTGTGGGAAACGCGGCGGCGAAGAGCTTGCGATAGCGTTCGTCGCTCTTCAGACGCTCCACAAGCACGTCTTCTTTTCCAGTCATTCCCAGCTCGATCGGATCGTCTCCAAAAAGAGGGACGAGTGCCTGATTTTCGAGCGTTCGCACCAGCGGATTGGCCCAGGTGAGCACGGGGCTGTAGGCGACATTCACCAGGCTCATGGGGCTCCGCGGATGGAGTTCACCGGTAGAGCCGAGCCCACGCGCGCGCCCATCGGTAAACGCCTTCTCCTGCTGGTGGCAGGTAGCGCAGGATTGCGTCTGGTTCAAGGACAGGCGCTTGTCGTAGAACAGATATCGGCCTAACTCGACCTTCTCCTTAGTCATGGGGTTATCGGCCGGCACGTTCGGAAACGGGAAGCCGGGTGGCAGATTCCACTCGTACGGCCCGAGCTGCGCCTTCTCGACGGCTCTCTGCCGGTCGCGGAGGCGGCGCACGTATTGCACGATCTGCCACCGCTGAGTCTCATTGAGCTGCGCGGCAAAAGAGGGCATACTCGGCGGTATGCCGCTACCCATCACCCAATAAATCTCTCCGTCGCGCATCGACTCCATCAGGTACTCGGTGAGATTGGTCGGTCGGAACAGAAGCCTGGCGGCGGCAACAGTGCGCGCTTTGCCATCCGCGCCGTGGCATCTGGCGCAGTTGCTCTCGTAGAGAGGCTGCCCGGCAGAAGCCTCTTCTTCCGATGTAGCGAGCGGCGACATCAGCAAACGTGCCTCGGGGGGCGACGTCGAATGGCCGTGCGCGTCGTGCGCACGGGTGGCGACGCACCCCAGGCAGAACATCAGCATGAGCATTCGCATGCCTGCCTCAGTTCGCGTTCGCCGGACCGGCAGCCCGGCGGAAGAACGACTGTTTCCCGGCCGGCTTGCCCGCGAAGGGCAGGCCGAGGTTGGCGAAAATGCCGGCGCAATCGCCATCTTGCGGACTCGACATACACCCGGCAGCGGTCTTCTCCTGGTTGGTATCGATGTTGGTGTCCTGGAGCAGCGCCGCGAGATCGGCCACCACCAGATCGTTTTGTACATCGAACGCGGTGAACTCGATCTCCGCCCGGTTCGGCTCGCTGCACTCGACGGGCGGCGCGGTCTTGACATCGTTGGGCGTGCAGCCGGTGCTACCGAGGTGGATTGCGAAACCGCGCGGCATTCCGGTACTGGAAAAATCGAGGCGCGCGAATTTCCGTCCGGCGTTCCACACCCAAGCGAGCGCGGTGAGATTCAGGGGCGAAGGCATGGTGGTGAGATCGGTATGGTTCTTGTTGAAGGGCACACCGAGCGTGAAATGCAGTCCCTTGTAGTGGCCGGCCGGAACAGTGCCGATCACCCGGTCGTTGGTGTCCGGCGTTCCGTTGACGCAGCCGCCCGTGGCGTCTTCGAAGTCGAGGAGCGCCACATCGTCCAATTGCCACTTGCCGTCCTGCGCGAGCTCGACGGGAACGGACTTGCCGGAATCGTCGATTAACGCGACGTTGTGAACGTAAAAGCGGAAATCACGCGGCGAGAGAGTCGACTTCGTCGTGCCGATTCCGGTATAGGTCCTGCCACAGGCGAGCTTCTCTTGGCCCACCATCGCCTGAAAACGGACTGCCACCTGTTGGTCGGCCGCCCATGCTCCGCTCGCCGTGAACAGGAGAGCGGTGAGCAGAATCTGAGACTTCATAAAAGAACTCCTTTGAGAATTGACTATCACCGGATCAGGGTCTGGGGGGGTGACTGGGGGCTTTGCCCGTCGTGTACGAACAGAGATCAACCCTTTCCCATTCCGGAGCGTGGTGCACGGCAGGATTCACTCCCCAAGGGGCAACTGATTAAGCCGCGTGCAGGGAAGAGGCGGGAGGCGGACGCTGGCGCTGAGCATCGCCCGAGATGCAGGCGATGGTATCGGGCTCAAAAGCTGAAAGCCGCGTGACAATTCGGTAACCCGGTGCGATCCACCGGCACGAGGGCCGAACCAAATGGTCCGCAGTCGTTGTATCAGTAGCCGGCTGGCAACAGCCGTCCGCGCACTGCGGGTTGGAGAGTTGCGGCCCGACGGGCGCCTTGGCGTGTGATTTTTTGCAGCAGCACTTGCCGTGTCCGCGGCAGCAGGAAGCAGTCGATTCGGCCGCGTCGCCGAAGGCAAGCGGCGCAAGGGAGGCGACGGACAGCAGGAGAGCCAAGCATACAGAGAGGGCACTACGCGCGATCCGAAGGCTCTGAGCGGTCCCAAACATCTGTGTGGAGTCAATATACCACGCGCAATCGGCGGTGACGCGTCATGCGAACCAATAGAGCAACCAGGGTTGGTGCGGCGATTTGCCGCAGCGCCAAAGCACGGCCCGAATCAGCCTGAGTCGTAAAGCTCCTCTGTCTCATTTCTCACCTGCGACTTTAAGACCGAAACTAAGTGCGCCGCCCTTGGATTTCGCCCTGCGGGCCGTATCTCTTCGCACTCTGCGCTTTTTCCACCAGATGTACACACCGGTTACCGATAATAGACAAATCACCAGGCCAACGATGCATTCCAGAAGGCGATAAGTTTGCCACGCTCGAAAATCGCCAAAATGAAGGCCATCGATCAGGTTGGTAAACCTGTTCCCGATCGGCGCTGCATTCGGCAGAAACAGATGCCGCATTTCACCAGTATTGCCATCCAGATAAAGGCCGGTATCCGGGTTGTTCGCGCGTGTGTCCAGGCTGCTGAGCACACCGTACGAGTAGACGCCATAGGGCTCTATGTAGGCCAGGAGAGCGGGCCGGAGGATCTGAAAGTGACGTCTCGCCGCCTCTTCCTGGAGCAATTTCATCGACTGCGCTTCGGCATCCCGCCAGCTCAACTTTGGATGCTCGACCGGATGATGAGGAGAAAACCTTCCATCGAACTCCGCAGAGGTTTCGTACGGAACCGCGGCCTTCATGATTCGCTCGTAAACGTTCAGCAACTCAAAATAGACGCTTGACCATGCCAGTACGAGGAGAAAAGGCCAGAACCACAATCCACCGGCACGATGCAAATCGAAATTGACGCGGAAGGAACTGGCGCGGAACTTGACGCCCCAAGCGACCCTCCACCGCCGCCAGAAACCGCGACTGGCGATCGGCATCGTTAAATAGAATCCAACAAAGCAATCGAGCGTCCACACCAGCGCGACGTAACCGAGCACAAGGCCACCCCATTCACCCATAGCCAGGTTGGTATGAACGTAACGAATAAACGGCATGATGTTGGCCTTGCCTTGTGAAAGGCTCGTACCGCCGCGATGGGCCAACATGTTCCCTGTCCAGGGATCGACAAACACATGATCGAAAGCGACATCGTAGGGCTTGCCTGTCGCCGGGTTCGTGCGGGGCACAGTCCTCACCAGAATCGTATTCCGCCAGTTATTGAAGAAATATCCCACTCTGACAAGCGGTTCTTGTGCTTCGACACGTTCCGCAATCTCACCGAGGGAAAGTGGTTGGACGTCCGGTCGGGGCCTCGCGAAGAACTGCGGGTTGATGACTCGCTCGATTTCCGGCGTGTAGATCAGCAGCGAGCCCGTAATCCCGACGATCGTCAAAAATACCGCCATCAGCAAGCCAGTCCAGCGGTGCTGCCAGATGAGATAGCGATGTATGCGTTGGCTTTTCGTCATCACGGTTCTGCTATTGCCGATCGGTACACCGCCCGGCTCAGAATGCCAGCTTCAGCGCAAGTTGGATAGACCGCGGTCCGCCGATTTGGTAGAGAGGGTCGAATCCGCCGTTTCCAATACCGTTGCTGGATAGACCTTGTGCCAGATTCTGGACCGATAGTCCGAACTGCGGATTCAGCGCGCCAGGGGAGCCCAGATCGCCCACGGGCGGCGCGAAATTCGGATGGTTTAGGCCATTGAACAGTTCAGCGCGAAATTGCAGCTTCAGCGATTCACGCAACGAAAATTCTCGGTGAATGCCAACATCCCACTGCACCATCCCGAATCCACGCAAAGCGTTGCGCGCCAGATCGCCCTGGGCCGTAGGATCACCGGTAGTCGGGTCGAGGGGAGGCGGCGCAAAAGCAGCCGGATTCAACGCCTTCCCACCCGGATAGCCCGATCCATAAAGATAAAAGGGCAGGCCGGGCACTGTGTCTGGTCGCGTCGCGGCCGCAAATCCGTTGGTGAGCGCGCCCAGAGCGGAATAGTAGATGTTCACCGGCGGAGGCGTCCGGGCCTGCAGAATGCTCTCCAGAGACCAGCCTCCCAGAATGGACTTCGCGAAGGCGTTGCTCCAGGAACCCGGCAACTGATAGGTGACCCCGGATGTCAGTGTTTGCCGAATGTCGAAGCTCGAATTGCCGCGGTTATCGTTAGAGTTCAACAGTGCCAGCGCGTTGGAAGGGTCGCCCGTAGAGCCGGAAGAGCCGGTATCGATCGAATGCGCCCAACTGTACGATGCCATGGCCTGCAGGCCCTTCGACAACCGGCGTTGATACTGCACCTGCAGCGCGTTGTATCGCGATATGCCCGCGTTCGTGACCAAGTTTGCGGCGGCGAAATTGTAACTTCCAGTAGCGGGAAATACGATGTTGGCGGTTTGCAGTAACCTTTCTCCGTCCGCCCCAACGTACGAGGTTCTCAATACCTGTTCCCGTCCGAGAGATTGTTCGATGGCCAGATTCCACTCCAAGGTATACGGCAGCCTCATATTTGGATTTACCGCATATAACGTCTCCCCATTGGCCAAGCTGGGAGGGACTACCGGCGGCGGCGCGAGTGCCGAGACCGGCAAAGGAAAGGTTCCTGCCGGAAGCGAATACGAACCGTAGGGATAGTTGCCTCCATTGTAAATGTTGCCGGTCTCAGAGGATGACAAATCGTAGAAAACGCCGAAGCCGCCTCGGACGACTGTCTGCCATCGGTCATTTGAGCGCAGTTGATAGGCGGCCCCGATTCGTGGCGCGATGTTCGCCCACTCGTAGCGTAAGGCGGCGTGCCCGCAGGCGCCAGCGCCAGGTTAGAAAGGTTCGCGAGATTGAAACCCGTCACTGCACTCAGATCCGGTCCACTCACCGTTGCTGGCGAAAAATCTACGTCCCATCTGATTCCGTAAGTCAGAGTCAGGCGTGGCGTGACCTTCCAGGTGTCCTGGGCAAAGGCGCCGATATTTCGGAATAGGAATGTCACCGGCAGCGTGACCTGCACAAAGCTGAATCCGGGAATTCCGCCATCCGCCGACGGTATGTCGGGAAAATCGGGGAGGTAGGCATACCACAGGCCATTATCGGCAGGGCCGCCAAGGACGGCGGGCGAAAGACGACGATAGTCCACTCCAAACTTCAGACCGTGCGTCCCCGCTTGAAGCGTAAAGTCGTCCACCAGGTTGTACTGCTTTTGTTTGTTACCGTCCGCCGCTCCCGCCACCAATTCCCCATTGCCGCCAAGCGAGTCCACGGCAAACCGTAAGAGCCCGTTCGTGGCGTTGAATGGCGGTGGGAACGGGAGTGAAGTCAGCGGCACTGCTCCGCCGAAATTGTCCAGGTTGAAAACCGTCGTTCCCAGGGCGGTCCTGTAATTCAATCGCAGGTCGTTGACGGTGCGCGGCGATATCGTCCAGGTAGCCCCGATGGTAGCCGTATGGAGCTTCATGCCAAAGGGCGACACGGAATTCAGCGATCCGGTGAAACCGCGCTCATCGATGGAAGAGGGGGAGTAGTTGTACCGGCCGAAGATATTTACCTTATCGTTGAATCTGTGATCCACGCGGATGCTATAAGCGTTCATGGTGGCGGGCACGGAATAACTGCTGTTGAACTGCGCCACGCCCGGAACCGGATTGCCCAGTGCATCGTAGGCCGGCCCGGCATTAGGCCGCGGATATGCATTCAGGTAGGGTTGGATGGCGGGCAGCGCAAACTGCCGCGAATATGGATCGGCCGGATTTGTATCGGGCACAAGGGTCAACGCCGTCTGTGGGAGAGCCAGCCGCAGCCCTTCATACGAAAAGAAGAAAAACGTCTTGTTTTTCGAGATTGGACCACCAACCGTTCCCCCGAAATCATTTTGCCGCTCCTTCGGTTTGGAAAGTCCCGCGTTGTCGGCAAACCAATCGTTGGCATCCAGCTTATCGTTGCGAAAGTAATCAAACAGGGTGAAGTGAAATCTGTTGGCGCCCGACCGCGTGACGATGGATATCTGTCCTCCTGGCTGTCGTCCATATTCCGGAGCATAGGTTGAGGTCTGAATCCGGAATTCCTGAAGCGCATCCACTGACACCAGGCTGTTCGTGCCGCCGAGGACGCTGGTCGCGCCCAACGTCCCGGAGATTCCCGTTCCAATGTATCCGTTCGAGCTGACCCCCACGTTCGCGCTGACCCCATCCACCGTCCAGTAGTTCGCATCTGCGCGTTGTCCGTTCACACTAAACTGACCCTGATCGGAGCCGTTTACGGCGGTCACGACCACTCCTGGGGTAAGGTCGACCAACGACTGAAAACTCCGGCCGTTCAGCGGCAACTCATCCGCGAACTGCCGATCGACCACCGTGCTCACAGTGGCATCCTGTGCGTTGACCAGCGGAGCGCCAGCCTCCACCGTGACCGTGTCCGACACCGAGCCAATTTCGAGTGTGAAATTCTGCTCCAGCCGGTCTTGCACGGACAATGTCAGTTCGGTGACAGCTTGCTTAAACCCGGCTTTGTGAACTGTCAGCCGATAATGCCCGGGCGTCAATCCGGTGAAGACGAACACACCCGACCCATTTGTTTCGGATGCTGTCGCCGAATCCGTCTCCAGACGTGTGGCTTTCACTTCCGCTCCCGGAACGACCGCGCCTCGGGGATCGCGGATCGTTCCCACAATGGACGCTGTTTCCATCTGCGCGGAGACTTGCGTGGCGACGATGAGGCAGAGGAAAAGATAAACGGCAACAGTATTGTAGTGCGGACGTGACATATGATTTTCGTCGTGCCCCGCACGGGTGAAATCGACCCTCCAACACTGGATCGAGAGTCGCAAGGTTATAGAGACACGAACCACATGTCACCCAGCGAGGAAAGCACTCCTCATGTAAGCACGGCACTGCTGCCATGCTGATGCGGCAAATTGTCGCACCGGGTATTGTGGAGCCGCCAGTCGCGCTTTGCCGCGGAAGCGGCTAAGTGCCGCATGCCCGAACCGGCCTACTCTCTCGATACTCCTGGCTTGGAACTCAGGCGGCCGCGTGACATGTATACGGTCTCTTTCTGGCCAACCGTTCCAGTCCATACCACGTAAACGCGACCTCCCGTGCCAGCGGCGACGGCCGGACGATGGGCCGGCGAAGGAATGCCCGGAACTGGGATTGGGAGGGAAAGGTTTCCGTCCCGGCCAATCGTCACAACGAAAATACCGGTTTGCCCCCAGCCTCCCGGTTGATTAGGATTGCGCCCCTGAAAAACCATCACCACGCGTCCATCGTCAGCTACCGACATGGCGGGATAATTGGCATCGAGGATATTTTGCGACCCTTTCACTGCCGGCGCCCAACTCTTACCTGCATCATCTGACCAGGACAGACGCACGCCGCTGATTTTAGGAGACGCCTCCGTTAGCCAGGCCACATAAACCCGGTTTCCGCTCCGGGCGGCGGCCGGTCCGGAGTCGGGACAGCCGTCGATCTTCCAGTTGTCTGCAGCCACACGCTCAGGGTGAGAAAAGGTGTTTCCCCCATCGGTAGTCGTCGAGACCGTCATGTCGTGAATCGGACCCGGATAAATGTGCCTCCAGAACACCAGCACTTCGCCTCGGGGCCCGAAGGCCAAGGTTGGGCGACAGCACGGGCAAATATCCTTAGCAACGCGGATGTTTTTCCCGAACGTCACGCCTTGATCGGTGGAACGCGCCAGGTAGACGGAGTATGTTTCCTTGTTTTCGCTACCGGGCTGGGGACGGGTGTCGATCCAGACCAGGTAAACGTCTCCGTTAGGAGCGACCCCAATCGACGGGTAACCGCTATAAGTGTCAGTCGTCTTATCGGTGACCTTTACTGGCTTCTGAAAAGGGGCGCCCCACCTGGACCTGGCGAATCGAATGTCCCGGCTTTCGGTCCAGGCGGCGTAGAGCCAGTCGGGAGACCAGACGAAGGCAGGGCTATTCTCGCCAGCCGAACCGATGGGCTTTCCCTTCTCGCTCGCCCATACGGGGCTTGTGAGACTGTCCCCGCCATCTTCCGAGTTGAGCAGAGCGAGTCCTGGAACGCCGTTATCTTCGAGCACGGCCAACATATGCATCGAGGGCGATGAAATCCAGTCCGCCGCTACTCGAGCGCTTCGCGAGTAGGCTATCCCCTTGAGCGTCAGGGGATGCGGGGAAGGTTCAAATTCGTACGAAGGCGAAGGGGGTCGGCTACACCCGGCCAGTATTGCAAAAACCGCCAACCCGCCGACGTGGACTCGCTTCCATGGAAGGTAATTGATCACCGTCTTGCCGCCCGCTAGATCGCAAAGGTCGCTATGCGCGAGAAAACGCCTGGACAACAGCTCCGTTCATGTAAGCGCCTGGGCGCCAAGTATACTTCGGCGCCTCCAAACTGTCGATGCGGCAAATTGACGCAGTGTTTTCTCTTCAAGCTCAGGGTGGGCCGGGAGTCGTCACATTCGGCGCACTACCACCGCGTGCAGCAACGCGTTTGGCTTCGGCACTAAGGGTTAGAATCGCGCCTTCGCGCGGCATCCTCGGCCTGAAACCGGTCGAAAACATCCGTGTGCTTTTCGAAAAACTCCTTTTCGCCGGATGAGCAAAAGTAATAATTCTTGCCCTTGTAGCCCGCCTTGATGGACCGGTCGCCTCTCATCAGACAAACCGGACACAGGGGATTCTCCTCGGTGAAGGCTGGCAAAGTCGCATAAGCTTCGTTCGAATCGGGGTTCAACCATCCACGCCCCTGGTATTCCATGGAATCCGCGAGCTCCGTGGCGCTGTCTCGGCCCAGGTATCGCTCGACAACGCGAAGCGCCAGATCGATGCCGGAGGAGATTCCACCAGCCGACGCGATATTGCCCTCTTCGACGAACCGCGCCCCGCGTTTGAGATGTACATCAGGATGGAGCGCCGCGAATCGGTAAAACCCGCCGTGATGCGCGGTTGCGGATTTGCCCGCGAGCAGCCCGGTCTTCGCCAGAACAAAGGCGCCGTTGCAGACGGACATCGTCACATCGGTCGCCGCCGATGCCTGGCGAATCCAGTCATACATCTCCTGAGGCGCGCCGCTGACGTCCATCGCTGGAATCACGATCAGTTTGGGTGGTGGCGATGTTTTGAAGGTATAGTCGGGAAGAACCTTCATCCCTCCGCCGACCGTGACCGGCGTCGATGCGGCCGCCACCATGTAGGGCGCGAAAAGCGGCTTGCCGTCTTTGGTGGATGCCCCCGCAAAGACTTCGAGTGGTCCACAAAAGTCGAGCACCTCTGCGTCCTTGCCAAGGACAAATGCGGCCGGCAGCATACCGGCAGGTGGCACCGGCAAGGGCATGGCCTTCTCCTTCGGCAACTTCGCTTCTGAGCTTTTTGCGGTCTGCCCGCAGCCGGATAGCGCCGAAATTCCTGCCACGGCGCCGAAGACTGTCGTTCGTCGGATCAAATCTCTTCGGTTCATCGATGAATTTCCTTTCAGGTTTTAAACACACGCTGAAATCAGTTCCACAGCGAATCCGCAAATCGCTTGCGGTATTCGCTTGGGGTTACCCGCAGTACGCGCAGAAAAGAACGGCGCAGGGACTGGATCGATCCCAGGCCGCAATCGGCAGCAATCTTTTCCAGATCGTCCCGGGATTCTTCGAGCCGGCGTCTGGCAGACTCGACTCGCAGTTTCTCCACGAAACGTGCTGGGGTGACGCCGGTATCCTTCAGGAACACACGAGCGAAATTCCGTGGACTCATTCCCGTCCTGGATGCCAGTTGCTCTACCCGCAAATCCTCGCAAAGATTCTCGAGGGCCCAGCATCGAAGCTCTTCAATCTGCTTTCTATCCGACGCCTGCAGCGCGAGCGCGGTGCTGTATTGCGATTGGCCACCGGCCCGGCGCAGGTACATCACCAATTCGCGCGCCACCTCTAACGCGATCGCCGCCCCCAGATCCTCTTCGACCAGCGCGAGAGCCAGGTCCATTCCGGCAGTGACTCCGGCAGATGTGTAGATGTTGCCGTCACGAACGAAAATTGGCTCCGGATCGACCTTCGTGGTTTTAAACTTGTCAGCCAATTCGCCAGCCCACTTCCAGTGAGTTGTCACGCGCTTGCCGTCCAGTAAACCGGCCGCGGCGAGGAGAAAAACTCCGGTGCAGATGGATCCCAGCCTCCGGACCCGATTGGCTCGGCGGCGAATCCAACCGAGCAACTGTTGGTCGTGTGTGGCCTGCTCCACGCCGGTTCCACCAGCCACCAGTAGCGTATCGATCGGTCCGCGGATCGCATCGTGGAGATGCGTTGCGCACAGTTGCAGTCCGCAGTTGGTGGGAATCGATTTGCTGCCGGTTGTATTGGCGACCAGAACCCGGTAGGGAGGCTTCCGGCCGGACCGTTGGCGAACGAAAATCTCCGCGGCGCGCACGAACACCTGAAACGGACCGGTAATATCGAGAATTTGCGCGCCTGGGAATGCCAGAAAAACGATGGTTTTTGCCGCCGTTTCGGAAAGGCGACGGCCTGAATGCCGCATGTTTGTGATGATAGCCGTGGGTGCTGTTGGCAGCAATGACAAATAAACGTCACTTTCTGCCATCGGGTGGTGCGGCAATTTGTCGCATTGCCAAAACCTGGCGCCGGTTGCAGGATAACTGGATGGGTGGGACTGTGCCCAGGGAGTCAAGGTGCGAAACAGAAGCGTAATTCGAATCATGGCGGTATTGCTGGCCGGCCTGCTATGGCCAGTCCGTTCCGTTTCCGGTCAAACCGTGACGAGGGCGGAAAACGAGCGGCGCATGGCATCTCTTGCGGAAGACCAGCGAGCTTACGAACGGTTCCGTTTCTGGACGTCCGGCTTGTCCGAGAACGACTTGAAACCCGCCGGGCTGACGCCCGAAGCGGCCCAGGCGGCGTTGCTTGCCAAATACGCAGCCTGGCTCGCGGACGGGAGCTTTAGCCCCGCCGAAGTGGCCAGACAGATAGCACTGTTGAAGCAGCGGGGGCCGACCGCGGACGCAGAGTTCTGGAATAAATATCTGGTTACCGAGCGGCGCGATTGGGTCAACAAGGAACCCAATGCGTTTCTGGTTGAGATGGTAAAAGGAAGGAAGCCTGGTAAGGCTCTCGATGGTTTCCATGGGGCAAGGACGGAACACCATCTGGCTGGCGCAGCAGGGGTGGGACACGACCGGGTTCGACCCTGCCGACCAAGCTGTCGCCGAAGCCAGAGCAATAGCCTTGCGCCTCGGCTTGACGATTCACACCGAGATCACTACCGACGAGCAGTTCGATTTCGGCGAGAATCGGTGGGATTTGGTGGTGCTTTCGTACGCGGGGTGCAGCGGGCTCTCCCGTCAAGTGCAAAAAGCGCTCAAGCCCGGAGGGCTTCTGGTAGAGGAGGCGTTCCATACCGATGCGCTGAAGACGCTGAAGATCGGCGGGTCGTTGTGCGGTCCGGGAGAACTTCCCCATGCCTTTCAGGAACTCAGGGTATTGCGCTACGAGGAGCCGATCGCCAAACCGGATTTCGCACCGCGACCGGTCAGGGTGGTGCGCTTCGCCGCCGAAAAGCCCATCGAATAAACGGCTGGCGGCGGGGTGGCGTTCGCCGACCGGGCTCAGCCCTGCGCTGAAGCGGCCAACGCCTCGAACTTCTTGACGAAGTCAGCAAGCAACTGAACCATAGCGGCTTTCACCTCCGGGGGAGCCGTCTTCATCGAGCCGGAGTGAAATGGCGGGTCGGGGTCGTACTCGTCCATGAGCTGGCAGCATTCGGCATAGGTCCGATCACGCAACTCCGCGACCATCGTGAGGCCGAAGTCGAGCCCGGCGGTGACGCCTGCGCCTGTGATGCGATTTCGGTCGCGCACCACGCGAGCGTCGGTTGGAATCGCCCCGAAACCCGCCAATACATGGCGCACCGACCAGTGCGAGGTAGCCTTGTAGCCCCTTAATAACCCCGCCGCCCCGAGAATGAGGGAGCCTGAGCATACGCTGGTCACGTACTTGGCCCGCGCCCCCCGATCGGCCATGAAGGCGCGCGTCTCCGGGTCCACAGCCGCCGCCAATGTGCCGGCCGTGCCGCCCGGCGTGAACAGCACGGTCAGGTCTTTAGGGCAGGTCTCGAAGGTTGCGGTGGGCGTTATCGTCACTCCCGCGTCGCTGGTCACCGGATCGGGGGACTTCGCGACGAGAAGCACTTTCGCCCCCATGAGCGCACCGAACATCGAGTGCGGCCCAATCAGGTCCATGGCCGTCATCCCCGGGTAGATCAGCATTGCGATCTGTTCGTTCCCCATCCAATGCACATTGCCGGCATCGGGCATCTTGTGCTGGGACTCCTGCGTCTCGTCGCCGGCGGCGCCACTGGCAGAAGAAGCAAACGGGGCCAGGAGCGTTAGTAAAAGTGCTTTGCGGCGGTCAATATCGGTCATATTCTGACTCCCTCCAAAAAACGGGCCATCGGCGTCATGAGTTTATCCAACCTTACTTGGCAGGCTTCTCAGCCAGCAGTCGCACCACCGGCATCGCCCTTCGGTCGAAGAAATCGGCGGGCTGAAGCCGGTCTTCGTAACGCAGGATGCGCACGCCCTCAAACGTCCGAAGCAATCCGTTCATGGGATACCAGGCTTCCGGAGATTCCACCACGGCCACGCCTCCCGGGCGTAGCGCATCCACGGTGCGAGCCGGCTCATTCACCGGCATCCAACTGAACAGGATCAAGGCCCCCTGCCCGTGGCCGAAATCGAAATCTTTATCCAGCGCAACTTGGGTGTGAATTTTGAGGCCCAGTTGTTGCGCGCGCGCTTCCGCCAGCGCGATGGCTTTACCCGCCGGGTCGAATCCCGTCACATCCCAGCCCTGCCGTGCCAGGTAGAGTGTGTTGCGGCCATCCCCCATGCCGACGTCTAAAGCACGGCCCGGTTTCCGTCCTTCGAGTACCGAGACGAGCCAGGCATTCGGAGCAGTGTTGAACGCCGGGGCATCGGCGGTGAAGAAGCGGTTCCAGAAATCGCTTTCCAGTTCGGGACGCCGGCTACGAATCAGGTTGACGCGGCGCGTAATCTCGTCGGTTGCGACACCTTCGCTGCGGAGGCGAGCCTGGTAACGCTCGATCACCGCTTCCATCGGTCCCCCTTGCCCATCCGGCAAAGCGAACCACCATTTGCGAAACTCCGGATAGAAGTCGAATGCGGGAGTTTGGGCTACAAGAAGTCCATGGGTCAACAGTGCCGCTAAAAGAGCCCACCGTGCCGCGCAAGGAAAGCGCATCGAGACTTCATCGTACCCTTGCGCTTCACCCGAGCAGGTGCGGCAAAACGTCGCAGATATTCGGAGTCCGTCCCCGTGCCGGAGCAGGTATTGATCCTAGGGGGACCGCGCGACAATTTGCCGCATTGATTGTGGCCACAGTCGTTCTTATCCTTGTTCAGTGCGCTTAGTTCCTCGAGGGTATTTCGAACCGTCGCATGAATCTTTTTCGGTCGTGCGCTTAACGCCTTCAAAAAACGTCAGCCATGGTTGCAAAAATCAGGGAATTGCTCTCTAAGCAAGTGTGGTATGAGTATCAGCCCAAAGGGCGTGCACGGTCGCAGGGATTGGCCGAAATCGCCGAGGAACTGCGGAAGTTTCCCAAAGACCTCGTAAGGAAGGAAACCGCCGCCAAGAAGCAAAGGCGCGTCTATTCCGGCGGTCTCGACAGCTTGCGCTGCCATGCCCGGCCAAGCACGCCGCCATTGGCGACGCTTCTCGGATCGCGTCACAGAGCCGCCGGAGAGGACGGGGCATACCCATTCGACCACGACTCCTAGAATCTCTTCAGGCCCGCAGCGGGAGTCTTGTAGTAGACGCATGGGTGTGCCGCTTCTTGCCTGCGGCAAAATGTCGCAGGCATTCGGGAGGCGATCCTGCCGGGGGTATACTGAGTTGTTCCGATTCCCGTTTGGGGCAGGCGCGATGAATCGTCGCCTGTGATGCGGGACCGGTCAATGCAATGTAAGTGAGGATTGCAAGCATGAACTCGATTTCATTCCGCGCTATCCGGGCGAGGAGCATGGTCCACCTTCTATTCGCGGCGGCATTCGCCCTCACTGTTCCAATCGGCTTCGCGCACACGGAACTGGTGAGCGCGACCCCGGCGGCGAATTCCACCGTAAGCGCTCCCAAAGAAGTGAGCATCAAGTTCAGCGGCGCGCTCGAAGCGAAGTTCAGCAAGATCACAGTTACAGATGCATCTGGCAAGGTCGTGAACACTGCGGCCTCTGCTGTCGGGGCGGACACCAAAGTAATGACAGTAGCGCTGCCGGCGCTGACGCCGGGCGCCTACACCGTGCATTGGGTAGCCGTTTCCACCGACTCACACCGCTCCCAGGGCGACTACAAGTTCACGGTCAAGTAGTGGACGATCCCGCCGCCGCGCTCAACGTCCTGTTCACGATCCTATCGGATGGGAGCTTTGCGCTGTTTGTCGGGGTGCGGCTGGCCGAGCGCTGGTTGAGTCCCGATCCGGCCCTGGCGGCCGTCCGGCCGCGCCGGCTGGCTGCCGGCCCCTTGGCGGTTCTGGTTTTGTCTCACCTCGTGCGACCGTGGTTTCTAGCCGCGAGCATGGGCGGATCGACACAGTTCCGCGAGGCAATGGACTTGATACCTACCGTTCTTTCATCGACGCGGCAAGGGCGCCTTTGGTATACCGGCTGCGTAGCAATGACGTGTTTGGTGGCCGCGCATTTTCTTCGAGAATTGCGCTACACCTGGATCAGCACAGGCGCTTTGTGCGTGCTGGCGGCAATAAAAGCAGCATCGAGCCACGCTTCGGAAATGGGCGATTTCAGTCTGCCCGAGATCGCACAGTTCCTGCATATCGCCGCGATGTCCATGTGGTCTGGGGGCATCCTCATTTCAGGCTTTTTCATTGTCCCTTTCCTTAAGCGGCTCGAAAATTCCGGAGGACTCTGGAGCTATGGAGGACGGCTTTCCCAAAGCGTCACCTACGCCCTGATTGTGTTGGTGGGCAGCGGACTCTATATCTCCTGGTCCGACATGCACGGCGTCGTAGGGCGCATCGTGACGACAACCTGGGGCAAGACTCTGCTCATCAAGGTCACGCTGGCGGGACTCGCCGCCGTGCTGGGAAGTCTGGTGCGATTTCGCTGCGTCAAGCACCCTGCCACCGCAGAGCGGGCGGCCATGATGGTGAAGTTGATGCGCGCCGAGGCGGTTGCGATGGTTGTCATCCTCTGCGTTTCGGGACTCCTGGCGAATTCGAATCCGGCTGAGTGATTACAACTCGTCTCCCAAAGACGACCCTGTTACGTAACACTACTGTCCAAGACAAGTCTGAAACCGCTGTTTTGGACGGGTTAAGTCCTTCATTGTGAGCGGGGCTCCGTCCGAGGTCGAAACCAGGTCTCCCACCAGTGCGACGATCCTGTCCAAGACGCCGGCGGAGGCCGATAGCGGTCGAACCGGCCGGAATGACGTCGGAAGGGCGGTGTTTCGGGCATTTCTAGCGAGTTTGACGCGCCGAGCTCCCGGTGACGGGTGTGATTTCCCTGTCCAAGACGCCCGACGCAAAACCTGTCTTGGACAAGAGTGGTTACGTAATGGATTTGGAGAAACAAGTTTCGAGACAACTCTATGGACTACCAACCGCGTCGACTTGCGTCGAAATGGACAAGCTGTGGATTTCTGTTTTCAAGGACAAGACAGCGAGTTAATAATACAGGAAACGGTATTCCGATGGAGGCCCGGCCGATAACCGGCCGATAACCGTCAGCTCACGGGGTGAATAGTCCAAAATGAATCCTGCGTAACCGCTATTCGTCCGTGACGGGCAGATTTGTTGTTCTACCTGATCGTGAAGTACGTACGTTCGGGGTACTTCCTTGATGGGCCGGCGACGTTCTTGTCAAGCTGATATTGCTGCCATGCCGGCCTTCTGCCGGAGAGCGACGACTTTGCCCTATGCCCCGTGGAGGGCCGAATCGAGATCTGCAATGAGATCTTCCCTGTCCTCGATGCCAACGGAAATTCGCACCAGATCGGGAGTAATTCCCATCGTGGCGAGCACATCGGGCGATACGGAAGCGTGCGTCATCGTGACAGGGTGCTCGATGAGCGACTCCACTCCGCCTAGCGACTCCGCCAGCGTAAACAGCCGGATTGACTCCAGCATATGGAAGGCCACCGCCTGGCCTCCTTTCAGCCGGAAGGAGAATGTTCCACCATAGCCGACCATCTGCCGGGTTGCCAAGGCATGTTGCGGATGCGATTCCAATCCAGGGTGAAGAACGGCCGCAACCTTCGGATGGGACTCCAGCCAGCGGGCCACCGCGAGGGCGTTGCGATTGTGCTCCTCCATGCGCAAGGCCAGCGTCTTGATGCCGCGGAGCACGAGAAAGCAATCCTGTGGGCCCGCGCAGGTGCCCATGGCGTTCTGCAGGAATCCGATCCTCTCCGCTATCTCAGGATTGTTGACCACGGCAGCGCCTCCGACTACATCGGAGTGGCCGTTGATGTACTTAGTAGTGGAGTGCACCACTATGTCCACGCCGAATTCGAGAGGCCGCTGAAAGTAAGGGGAAAGGAACGTGTTGTCGCAGATGGCGATCGAGTTGTACCGGTGAGCCAGTTTGGAAACAGCCTCCAGGTCGACCAGGTTCATTAGCGGGTTGGTGGGTGTTTCGATCCACACCACCTTGGCGCCTTCGGACAGCGCATGTTCGGTAGCCTCAAGGTCACGCAGATCGACATAAACCGCATCGATCCCTTTGCTGCGCAGTACCGTTTGGAACAAGCGGTAGGTGCCTCCATAAAGGTCGCTGTGGACCAGGATTCGGTCGCCGGAATCGAACATCATGAGAACCGTGGTTGCCGCCGCCATCCCGGTCGCGAACGCAAAACCGAACGAACCTCCTTCAAGCGATGCGAGGCAGGTTTCGAGGGCCTTGCGCGTGGGATTGCCGCTCCGCGAGTAATCAAAAGGTCCGGGCCGGTTGACTGCCTGGAAAGCGAAGGTAGAAGTCTGGTAAATAGGCGTCATGACAGCGCCCATGTGGTCGGCGGAAGAGTGGCCGGAGTGAACGGCGAGCGTCTTGAATTTCATCGAAAGTCTAGGATTACACGATTCCTTCGAACAATATCGAGCTCAAATAGCGTTCCCCGGAATCCGGCAGTACCACCACGATGGTCTTGCCTCGGAATTCCGGATAGCCGGCCAACCGCACGGCGACGGCGGCTGAGGCCCCGCTCGAAATTCCAGAGAGGATACCTTCCTCCTGAGCCAGCCGACGCGCCACCTCTACCGCCTCTTCGTTGGAAACCGTCTCTACGCGGTCCACCATGGATAGGTCTAGTGTGCCAGGGATGATGCCGGCGCCGATTCCCTGAATCTTGTGTGGGCCAGGTTTCAGCGCTTCGCCGCGCAGATGCTGCGTGATCACCGGGCTAGCCGCGGGCTCGACTCCGACGGCGACAATTGCCTTGCCCTTCACATTCTTGATATAGCGCGCCACGCCGCTGATGGTTCCGCCGGTCCCGATTCCGCTGACTAAAACGTCTACCTGCCCGTCGGTGTCGTCCCAAATCTCCGGTCCGGTGGTCTTGAAATGGATGTCCGGATTGGCGGGGTTTTCGAACTGTTGCAGCAGGACATAGTGACTGGGGTCAGAACGATAGATTTCGTCGGCTTTAGCGATGGCGCCCTTCATGCCGAGGGCCCCTTCGGTCAATACCAGGCGCGCGCCGAATGCCGCCAACACCTTGCGCCGTTCCAGTGACATGGTTTCGGGCATAGTCAGCGTAATGGCGTAGCCCTTGGCCGCAGCCACGAAAGCTAGGGCGATTCCAGTGTTCCCGCTGGTCGGCTCAATCAATTCCTTTCCCGGAGTGAGAACACCGCGCGCTTCGGCATCCCACACCATCGATGCGCCAATCCGGCACTTCACGGAATAGGCGGGGTTGCGGCCTTCGATCTTGGCGAGGACCGTGGCTTGATTGCCGTCGATGATGCGGTTCAATTTCACCAGCGGTGTCCTGCCGATACTCAAAACGTTTTCATCGAATCTCATGGTGGATCTCCCATATAGGATTATCAGCCCGTAATATCCTATATTAGATCGAGTAGCAGGAGATTGCAACGGCGAAAGCGCCGAACTCCGATACCCGGCCACAACACTTGACAGGAATCCCGATACGTCCTAAAGTAGATGGAGAATAGTACCTATGCGGGCTAGTGTGCATTTCTTGAGGCTAGGCCTTCCCCCATTAGCGGCGATGCCGCTCGCTTGCTGTTGTTGCTGTCGCTGATTCCATCCTTTGCTATCGCAGGGCCGTTCGTTCCCGAACGGCCCGGACTTGAAGAGACTTGAGGAGGGTTTTCATGCAAGCGACGACGATTAGTTTCTTGAACACGCAATCTGGCGCGCAGAACTCTACGGGCGGTTCCTTTCCAGGATCCCCCGCGATCGTGCCGCTACTCGAGTTGGCCCTGGCACAGACCAGTGGACAAGGTGCGTACCTATACCGTTTCGATCGGGAGGAGGCAGTTGCTCGGCTCGCCGCCTGGGCCGGACTCGCCCCTGCCGAATCCGCCTGGCAGAACGTCAAAGCGCCCATCCGAAAACTGGAAGGACCTGCAAGCGTGGTCCTGCATGAGCGGGCCTGGTCAGACTGGCGCTTCGAAGCTCTGTCCGAATTCCGCCAGCACCGCTTTCCCGGCGTAGTGTCGATTTCCTTACAGGACGCCGGAGAAGTGGTGGGAGTCGCCAATTTCTGCCGCTCCCGCACGGTAGTCATGCCGCCAAGGGAACTGTCGTTGCTTCTCAGCTTGAGCCTCCCGTTGGGTGCGCTGTTGAACGGCGAAGCGGTGCGCGAACAATTGACGCGAGCCACGCAGTTGCTGGCCGACCGCAAGCTTCTGGCAAGGGCCAAAGGCCTACTGCAAGCCAATCTGGGGTGGAGTGAAGAAGAGGCCTACCTGCAAATCCGCCGGCTGAGCCGCCAAAAACGGGCTCCCATGCGCGAGATCGCGCGCGAGATGATCGAAGCCGGCGAACCTCCAGCCCGCTGGAGGCCGCATGAATAACGCTCTCTTTCCCACCCGCAAGGACTTCCTGCTTGCCATGGCTGGAGCGACTCTTCTGCCGTCGGTGCTGCCCGCCCAAACCGGGCCTGGCAAGCTGCTGATTGTCGTCGCTCATCCGGACGACGAATACGCCTTCGCGGCCACCACCTACCGCCTCGTGCGCGAAAGCGGATGGACCGCCGACCAGGTAGTGATCACCAACGGCGAATCCGGTTACCGGTATGCCTCGCTAGCTGAAACCTTCTACGGCGTGTCGCTGGCGGCGACCGGCGAAGGCCGCGCGAATCTGTCGGAGATCCGCAAGAAAGAAGCTCGCAATGCGGGCAGGGTCCTGGGAATCCGCCAATTCTATTTTCTCGATCAGCGAGACCTCGGCTTCGATACCGATGCGGCCTCCGCGGACAGCAGCAATTGGGATCGACCCTACCTGCGCAGGTTCTTGTCCGACACCATGAGCCGCGAGAGATACGACGTGGTCTTCACGCTGCTCCCCACCGCGCAGACGCACGGACATCACCGCGCCGCCACGCTGCTGGCACTGGAGGCGGCCACCGATCTCGCCGGCCCGCACCCCTTGATTTTCGGCGCGGAGCCACGCGGAACGAACGAAGCCGCTCTGGCGTTTTCGGGCCTGCCGGGCCAGTCGCTTACCCGCACGGCACAAGCAGAACCCGCCCTGGTCTTCGATCGCGAAACGGCGTTCGGGTTCCGCGACTCGTTGAATTATCAGATTGTCGCCAACTGGCTGATCGCGGAGCACAAATCGCAAGGTTTGTTCCAGACGGATTACGGCCAGCACCGGTTCGAACAGTCGTGGTTGTTCGCAGCCAGCGGCGAGACAGCATTCCAGCACCTGTCAGAACTTCAGACGATGCTTGGCCCCTCCAAGCAGCAGACACTTGCACAGAAAGGAACGAGCAAATGATCGGTTCAAGAACTGCCGCCTCTATGGCACTGTGGATCGGTGTCGGCATCACATCCGTCGCCTCCGTTGCGGCGGCGGATTCCATCTCCGGACGGTGGGATGCCACGGTCACGATCCGCGGTATCGGTATCCCCTTCCGCATCGATTTCGCCGGTGACGGAAAGGACTTCACGGGATCGCTCTTCAACGGTGACATTCCCATCACACCTACCAGCGCGAAATACGAGAACGGCGGCGTCACATTGACCTTCGAGCAACTGCCGATGACGATAACAGCGGTCCTGAAGGACGGCCAGTTGGAGGGCCGCATCGAAGGCCGGGCTGCCGACCGCGGCGGATCGCCGTTTCAGGCCAAGCGGTATGCGCCCTTGCCCGCCGAGACAGGTAACGTGCCTGCGATTGCGGGAGTCTGGGAGATCCCTCATGAAACTGCTAAGGGCGAGAAGGCATGGCGGTTCATCGTTCGCCAATCGGGGCCCGACGTCACCGCTGCGATTCTGCGCGTGGACGGCGATACCGGTTCACTCACAGGTCGATGGCAGGTCGGGAAGTTCGTGCTGAGCCACTTCGACGGAACCCGGCCAGCTTTAATGGAGATCACGCCGAGCAAGGACGGTTCGATTGTGATCGAGCAAAAAACAGGCCGCGACGCTAGACTCGTGGCGTATCGCGCGGAAGAAGCGCGCGCCCAGGGAGTGCCGGAGCCGGCAGACTTCGCCGCGCATACGACCATCAAGGATCCAAATAAGCCGTTCACGTTCCGCTTCCCGGATGCCGACGGAAAGATCTGGTCTAATGAGGATCCGAAATTCAAGGGAAAGGTGCTAATCGTCAACATCACGGGCACTTGGTGTCCAAATTGCCACGATGAGGCTCCGTACCTGGAGCAACTCTACAAGAAGTACCACGACCGCGGACTCGAAATAGTGGCATTGGATTTCGAGGAACCGGAGCAGCAGGCGGAGTTAACGAGGGCCCGAGCCTTTGTGAAAAAGTACGGAATCGAGTACACGTACCTGATCGCAGGGGCGCCCAGCGAGTTGCAGGATAAAGTAACGCAATTAGTCAATTTGAATACGTGGCCGGCGACCGTATTCATCGGACGCGACGGCCGCATCGAAGGGATTCACGCGGGATTTGCAGGCCCAGCCAGCGGCGACTTCTATCGCCAAATGGAAGAGGAATACAATTCCACCATCGAACGGCTGTTGTCGAAGCAGAGTGATTCGGCTTCCGCAGCCCGCAACCCGCGGCAATAACTACAGGCAGGAGAGCATGGCGGCGACAACCATCATTACCGTTCCCGGTTGGAGCGGGTCTGGCCCGAAGCATTGGCAGAGCATCTGGGAAGGACAGCACCCCGAATACCACCGGGTTGAAATGCGCAATTGGCAGAGCGTGGAACGCGCCGACTGGGTGCGGGCCTTGGAGAAGGCTCTGGCGGATGTCTCGGGAGATGTGGTGCTCGTGGCGCACAGTCTGGGTTGCCTTGCCGTTGCCTGGTGGGCTGTCACCCGGGCCGGCAGTTCTACGGGGGTGCGTGGGGCGATGCTGGTTGCTCCGCCCGATCTCAATTCCGCTCCCGGCATGTTGCCGGCACTGGCCAGCTTCACGCCAACTCCCTTTGAACGGCTTCCATTCCGGTCGCTGTTAGTGGCCAGCGAGAACGATCCCTATGCGAGCATTGAGGCTTCCGCCGGACTCGCCAGCCAGTGGGGAAGCGACTTCGTCAATGTGGGCGCGGAAGGTCACATCAATGCCGAGTCCGGTCATGGACCTTGGCCCATGGGACAAATTTACGTCGAGCGATTCCGGGCGCAGGTGTGCTCGCCGTCGCTGGTAGCGTAATCCGGAACTGGCCTATGAAACAGAACATAAGACTTTCTCTCGATTGGTGGAGCGTCATCGCCGCGTTGGGGGCGGCCGTGGTCGTCAAACTGGGAGTGCTGCCGCACATCCCCTGGTGATACCTTTATGAGCCAATCTACTGCTATCTCAGCAAATCCCGCACCGGCCCGGCCTGCCTGGATCGACCTGCTTCCGGGCATTGCTCTCCTGGGAGTCATCGGATATCTGGGAAAGCTTACCGAAAGAGCGATTGCGGCCTACGGAAAGGCGCATCATCAGGTGCTGGCGAACATCGAATACGTCCTTTGGGCGATTCTGTTCGGTCTACTGGTATCGAACACGGTGGGAGTTCCGCGAATCTGCCGCGCCGGCGTCGCCACCTACGAGTTCTGGTTAAAGGCGGGGATCGTATTTCTGGGCTCGCGATTTCTTTTGGGAGATGTATTGAAGTTGGGCGGTGTCAGCCTGATCCTGGTCGCCATCGAACTGGCGGTTTCCATCACTTTGATGACGGCGCTGGGACGGTGGCTCGGATTGACACCCAAACTGACATCGCTGCTGGCCATCGGCTCTTCCATCTGTGGCGTCTCAGCGATCATTGCCGCCAAGGGAGCCATCGAAGCAGACGACGAGGAGGCTTCGTACGCCATGGGAGCAATCCTGTTGCTGGGCGCCTTCAGCCTCTTTGCGTTTCCCACGATAGGACACGCGCTTGGCATGTCGGACCATCTGTACGGGCTTTGGGCTGGGCTCGCAGTGGACAATACCGCGGAGGCCACCGCCGCTGGCGCCCTGTATTCCGACACAGCGGCGAAGTTTGCGGTGTTGGCCAAGACTACGCGTAACGCCATGATTGGCTTCGTCGTGCTGGGATACGCCATCTACTGGGCGCGCAAGGCGAAGCAGCAGACAGTCGCGAACAAGGCCGCCTTTCTGTGGCAGAAATTTCCCAAGTTTGTCCTAGGATTCCTGCTGATCTCCGTTTTGGCCACTGTGGGTATCTTCACGAAAACCCAGTTGACGGACTTGGCGAATATTTCGCGCTGGGCCTTCCTGCTGACCTTCGCAGGTGTGGGCCTACAAACGAATTTCGGCGAGTTACGCAAACAGGGTTTGCGCCCGTTGGCGGTGGGCGCCATAGGAGAGTTTGCTATTGCCGGCATTACGCTGGCGTTGTTGTTGGGCGCCAACCGGACTCTCGGTTTCTAGCTGTTCGGAAACGAGCGGTTGCACAATGCGGATCCGTTACCGGAAGCGATGACAGGCGGATCCGAAGGCGGGCCACCGTTGCCGCTCCCTCAGGCACGCCTGGCCCACGTTGCGCTCCGGCGCCCGGCACGCCCCTTTAACCGGGGGGGCGCGGCTTTCCGGCCACACCACAGCGTAGTCTCTGAAAGTGTTCGCGGCTCAGATTTTGCGAACCAGTGGGGGGACTTCTGGGGGTGCCCCGACGTCCACGATACAGGAAATTCGGGTAAGGACGGGTAATTCGCGATCACATAAACGGGTGGAGGCACACTACCACGTGTGGCGTGTTCTGTAAGGGATACGTTGAAAATGAAGGAGTTAGTTTGGCTCCCGGACTGGAACGCTCTACAAAACTGCGGCCTGCTCATGCGTCAAATTGCCGCGTCTGGGATCGCCTCTGCCGCTCGTCTATGACTTACGATGGAATCCAGGACCGCCCGATGGAAACTTCGCCCTTTGCCGCGCAGGATCCCGCGCTGAATCTGGCGCTGCCTTGGGTCGTGCGGTTGCGTTTCGGAATGGCGACCGGTGGCGCCGCGGTGGTGGCCTTGGCAGGGATTCGATTCGGTCTCAGCCGGCCATTAGCGTTGGTATTCGTCCCCCTTGCGGTCGTGTTCACAACGAACTTCCTCCTGGGACGCTTGCGCGGGTCGGTCAATCGGGCGCCGGAGGCGGCGGTGGGAGCACTCTTCGTGCTGGATGCCCTATGTCTGACCGTGATGCTGGGGCTGACGGGCGGCCCCTCGAATCCGTTCAGTTTGCTTTACCTGGTGCAGATCACGCTTTCCGCCGTGGTACTGCGAAAAGTCTGGACCTGGGCACTGGGTGGATTATCCACGGTCTGTTTCGGCGCGCTGTTCTTCTGGAGGATCCCGTTCGCCCCCCTGGAGGGGCACCATATGGAAGGCGCGTCGCCGCACCTGATCGGCATGTGGGTGGCATTCCTGATTGCATCCGCACTGATTGCCTTTTTTACCGGAAAGGTCTCGGAGGCTCTCCGTCAGGGTGAGCGGAAAGTGCTTCAATTGCAGGATCGAATCGCGAAAAACGAACGGCTGGCGTCCCTAGCAACATTGGCCGCGGGCGCGGCGCACGAATTGGGCACGCCCCTGGGGACGATCGCGGTGGTGGCGCGCGAACTGGAGATTTATGCAGCGCGAATGGAGAACGGGAGCGCGGTAGAGGAAGACGCCCGGCTGATCCGCTCCGAAATTGAACGCTGCCGTCTCATCCTCCAGCAGCTGAGCGCCGATGGCGGCGAGCCGACGGGAGAAGCCGCTCGACGAATCACGGCAGCGGACCTGGCGCGGGAGGCTGCCCAGTTCGCCGATCCCCAAGGGGAGCGCATCTCGCTCGAACTCGAAAGTGCAAGCGAGGCATTGGATGTTCCGGTGCAAGCGATGGCGCGATCGATCGGGGCACTGCTACGCAACGCGCTCGACGCGTCGGACTCCAACGGGAAAGTCACGCTACGCGTGCGCAACGCGGGCGACTCGGTGGAATTTGCCGTGATCGACCACGGCCTTGGGATGGCCGCGGAAACATTGCGGCGCGTGTCGGAACCCTTCTTTACCACCAAGGAGGCGGGCAAAGGCATGGGCCTTGGCGCGTTTCTGGCGCGAACATTGGCCGAACGGCTGGGTGGAGGGTTGACTTACGAGTCCGCTCCAGCGAAGGGCACCACGGCAACCCTTGCCTTGCCGCTCTGCTCCGCCGAACGGGAGGCCCGTGCCGGCCAGTGATGACGCGCCTTTGGCGCTGGTAGTCGATGACGACGAGGTCTTCCGCAGCCGCCTGTGCCGCGCACTTGCGAACCGCAACTGGGAGGCCATTTCGGCGGCCGATGGTGACGCAGCCGTGGTCCAGGCGCGCGAATGCAGTCCCGATCTGGTCCTGCTCGATCTCCGCATGCCCGGCCGCGGTGGCATTGAAGTGATCGAGGAACTCCGCGCCATCGATCCGTCGATGACATTACTCGTACTCACCGGCTACGGCAGCATCGCCACCGCGATTTCCGCCGTGAAGAAGGGCGCCGACCACTATCTGAGCAAGCCTGTGGATGTGGACCAGATCCTGGCCGTATACAACAACCTGCGGTCCGGGGCTGTCAAGTCAGCCGCGCCCGAGACCGTGCCCAGCCTCGCCCGGGTGGAGTGGGAGCATTTGCAGCGCGTGATCGCCGATTGCGGTGGGAATATTTCGCAGGCAGCAAGGCTGCTGGGAATTCATCGGCGGTCGCTGCAGAGGAAGCTCTCGAAGTATCCCCCGGCGCGGTAATGGCGCCCAGTGACAACTTGCCGAAGTTCCGAGGCGGGAGTTCCGGGATGAGCCGCGATACTACTGTCCTCGATTGGGCGTCCCGTTGAAGATCTCGAGAATCACTCCGAGATCCCGCTCTGTGCCGAGGTATGCGACCCTGACGCCCTCGAACTCACCGCTGAGGGGAACCTCAACCCCTCTTTTCGTCTCCATTGCAAGCAAGTTGTCGAAGCTCTGAGCAGAGACGGCGATGTGGTGTACGCCACCACCTTTTTCAGCGAGGAACCGCGCGTAGATGCTCTCGTCGTCGAGCGGTTCGATCAACTCCCACTGCAACTGGCCGACCATAGCTACCGCCAGGCGCCAGGAGCGCTTGACCGGCCTGCCGTATTCGCGCAGATCTTTCACGTTGCCGGGGTTAAACTCATATATCTTCCACGGACCGATTCCGTAATCCTCCTCGTATCTCCGTATCGTCACATCCAGGTCGCGCACCACGATCCCGATCTGCATCGTTTGAGTGAAGGCAGGGTCGCGCAATCGAGTCTCCCCCTTCGCCCAAGATGGCATCCTCGGTGAATTTCGTCAAGCTCGGATCTTGTCGCAGATACCGAAGCCATGGACCCTCAGTCTTTGCATGTTTAAGAATCCTTTTGTTCGAACGTTGACCACCCGCTCTGATTGCCAAAGTCTAAGGTTACTTCATAAGCCGGCTAAAAAGACTTGCGTTCTTTTCCCGTCCTGCTCGATCTTCGCATGCCCGGCCGCGGTGGCAGTGAAGTTATCGAGGAACTGCGCGCCGTCGATCCTCGATGACATTAATCGTACTCACTGGCTGCCGCAGCATCGCGATCGCGATTTCCGCCGTGAAGAAGAGCGCCGCCCGGGTGGAGTGGGAACATTGGCAGCGCATGATTGCCGAAGGCTGCCGGGGATTTACCGGCGGTCGCTGCGCTGATGCCGCGCTTCGTACGCAGGCCCAGCCACTGCACGAGCCTCTTCGTACACAGCCGTCAGGCCTGCGAATACAGCAGCCTTGGTCGCGGAGGGGGCGGTTACTGGTGTCCCTGTTGCAAATGGGGGGTGTGGGTCGTATTCGTTATAGAGCTGCAAGATTTCCGCTGCCTGACGGCCACGCAGGCGAGACGCGAGCACCAATCCGAAGTCGATTCCCGCGGTCACACCACCTCCCGTGATGCGATTGCGATCGATCACCACTCGCTCCTCCACCGGCCTCGCACCGACCAGAGGAAGCAGGTCGCGAAACCTCCAATGGCAGGTTGCCTCATAGCCTTTCAGAAGTCCGGCGACCCCCAGGACCAGCGAGCCGGTGCAAACGCTCGTGACGTAACGGGCTCGACTGCCTCGATCGGCAAGGAACGACAAGATCTCGTCGTCCTTCATCATCGCGATCGTGCCTGTTGTTCCGCCGGGAACAAACAAGACATCAAGATCGCGGGGACAATTCTGAATCGAGGTGGTCGGAACCATGCCGTAACCGAGGGAACAAACAACCGGATTCAGGTTCTTCCAAAGCAAATGAACCCGGCTATTCGGCAATTCGGCAAAGAACGGGTGCGGCCCAACGAGATCGAGTGCGCTCAGACCGGGATAGAGGAGCATACCAATCTCCAGACGCGACCCGGCCTGGTCAGCAACATCCGCGGAGTCTTCAGAGTTCGCGGCGGTGGAGCGCTGCTCTTGCCCAAGAGCAGGCTCGAAGAAGGCGGACGCAGCTAATGCCGGAGCAACTCCCTTGACCAGGGAACGCCGGGAAATTTCATTTTGTTCCATGACGCATGCCTTCTCGCGTGAACTCCGTTTTCTCTATTCTTACTTGGATACCGCGCCGGGCGAGGTGCAAGCGTAATTCGAAGCCAACTTGGCGGCTGCGGCACTATTGGCAGGCCCGATGTAGCGGGGGTATTGCGGATACTGGCACAACGGCATAGCGAGCGTTACCGCGCCCTTCGCATCCACCTTTTCCGCGGTTAAGGTGCCCGGGGCGACACCCTTAGTCACCCATTGGTCCAGCGCCGTCAGGAGATCGGTTTTGTCCGCCCCGACTCCACCTTCGCAGTGATCCACCCCTGGCGCCACATAGAACCGAGTCGATCGGGCGGCGCTCTCTGCACCGACGGATTTCGCCATGTTCGTCATGTACTCGATGGTCGAGTTGACGCTGAGGGCTGAATCGGAGCCCCCGTGCCACACAATCAACTTGCCGCCTGCCATGAGGAACGGACGAATATCAGTTTGCGTTGCGTCATTCAGAGCAGCCAATGCATAGAGTGCGGTCTGATTTTGGTCCCAAGGCGAATACTTGAGTGAGTCGGCCGTGGAATCGCGCGCCATGTAGTACTTGACGGTAGTGTCTTGAAACATATACTGGCCGGCTTTAGTTACATCTCCATCGCCGGAAACCCAGATTCCAAAGCCCATCGGATCATCCTCGTTCCCGGTAAGGTTGTATCCTCTACTGCGATAGGTGTTGCTACCCTCGAATATCGCGTCGCTCGTCCATGCATTGACAACTGCGAGTTGCGCATCGGAGAGGCACGTGTCGCCCGTATCGGCGCCGCCGGAACAGCGCAAAGCCGCCAAGTTCAAGATCTTTGCCGTGCAGGCCGCCGGATTGGCGACAATGCCGTCCGTAATCCCGTCAAGCCCGTCGCAGGCGTCGCGCACGTGCTTCGCCAGCAGCGCCGTCTTGGCAGCACTGAACGCGCCGCCGGGAGCGGCCAGTGTTTTGGCGGTCCGGTTGAACGCGCCCAGGAAGCCCACCCAGTTGTAACCGGGCGCTCGCGCAATGACCCCATCGAAGAGGTTCGGGTTTCGCTGCACGGCCATCAACGCCTCACGCCCCCCATTGGAGCAGCCTTCGAAATAGGATCGTGCCGGAGGTGCACCATATGCCGCAGTCAGGACTTTGAGCGCAGTGGACATGACTGTCGGCACCGCAAGGCTACCGAACTCCTCGGCGGCAAAGGTATCGTGAAATGCAAACTCCGCGGACATACCATTGCCCTCGTGCCCGGTATCGCTGGTGACTTCCGCGTATCCTTGACGGAGTGGGGGCGCGTTTAATGGCGGAATCAATCCGCCATAACCTCCATCGCCCGCATAGTAGAGCTTGCGGTTCCAGGAGTCCGGCAGGCGGATTTCAAACTTCAGAGAAGGCGCGAGCGTGCCGTTGACCTTGCAGTAGCCGGGCGCTCCCTCATTCGCCGTTACAACAACCGTCGTGAGCGCCGCTCCGCCGATGGACTTCCCTGACAAGGTCGAGCACGCCATCTGCGCAGTGACCACGGGCGGTTTCGCATGAGATGGCAGCGATCCCTGCGCCCACATCAGAACCGGAGCAATCATGGCCGCCAGCGCTGGCAATGCGCGAATCATTATGCGATGTCTTTGCATATCCGATACGTCCTACGCTAGACTAAAAAACCGCTCGCGTAAATGACAATGGCGCGATGTTCTCCGCCAAAACCGAAGCGTTTCGTCGTCGCCATACTCGCTTTTGACGGCTGCCAAGTGCTCGATGTCGCCGGACCCGCAATGGTGTTCGAAGCAGCCGGCGGCTATGCTTCCGGGGAAGCGCGCTACGACGTCCATATTCTTTCTCCCAAGGGCGGCACGGTCCAAACCAATAGCGCGGTGGCCCTTGTCACTAAGCCGCTAAAGGCGCTTGCGCCGCGCGCGATCGATACTTTGCTGATCGCTGGAGGCGATACCTCTGGATTGCACCTTCTGGTGGGTGACGAATCGGTTCGCGAATGGGTCGTCCGAACCAGCACGAAAGCGCGGCGATATGGCTCCATCTGCACGGGCGCGTTCGCCCTGGCGCACTTCGGTCTGCTGGGCGGCAAGCGAGTTGCAACGCACTGGTCAGCTTGCCCGGAACTGGCGAGTCTTTGCCCCGACGCCCATGTGGATGTCAACGCTTTATTCGTGAACGACGGCCGGCTGTGGACATCGGCCGGAGTCACCACCGGGATAGACATGAGCCTGGAGATGGTTGCCGCGGATTTGGGCGAATCGGTGGCTAATGCCGTCGCCAAGCGCCTCGTCTTGTATGCGCGCCGGCCTGGCTATCAATCGCAGTCCAGCCCCATATTGATCGCCCAAAGTCAGGCGGCCGCGCCGTTCGCCGAGTTGATTGACTGGATTCGCGAGAATCTGGGTGGACCGTTGAATGTGCAGACGCTCGCAGCGCGTGTTTCGATGTCCGAGCGCACGTTCCTCAGACACTTCACGCACAGCACCGGCATGACGCCGGCGCGCTTCGTGGAAACTCTGCGGCTCGATCTGGCCCGCGTCTACCTGCGGGCGGGTATGTCACTCAAGGAGATCGCCCCGAAAGTCGGCTATATATCTGCCACCCAACTGTCGAGGGCATTCGATCGCCGCTTTGGTACGACTCCCTTGCTGTTTCGGGAGTTGCACCAGCGCAGCAATAGCGGAGGATCCGGTTCCGATTCCTGAGGATTGTTCCCTCGAAACAGCCCATTTTCAGCCCGACAGGGCGTTTTGCAGCGAGCGGTCTCGCACCGCGACCAGATCGGTGCGACGATTTGCCGCATTGCGGACCCAGGATGCCCATGCCAAACTAGTGCGTCGTCCAGTTAGTCCTTTATAGAATCGCTCCTCTTCCGCTTGGGGCGCCGACGGCGTGGTTTCTTGGGATGCGCCGCTTGGTATTCCTTCGTGCTCTCGATGATACGTTGTAGCTTTTCCGGGCCCCTGGTCCAGGTGAACGGGCCGCAATTGGCGTTATAACTGGCGATGAAACGCTGGATGAGGTCTTTCAGTTCCTGTTTTGATCGCTGCACACTGTGCGCCAGTCCCTGCTTGCTGAGAATACTGAAGAAGCATTCGATCAGATTCACCCATGATGCGTGGGTAGGGGTGTAGTGAAATTTGACTCGCGGGTGACGTCCCAGCCAGCGGCGCGCGGCCTCGTTCTTGTGGATATTGAGATTGTCAGCCACTACATGCAACTCTCGGTCAGGAAAAGCTCTCACAACGTCATTCATGAAGCGCAGGAAATTGACTGATGTGCGTCTGTTGCGGATATGAGCAACCACCTTGCCGGTTGCGATCTCCAGCGCGGCGATCAGCGTCTGCGTCCCGTGCCTCACATACTCGTTAGTCCAACTGCGCGGCTTTTTGGCACGAAGTGGCAGTAAGGGTTGAGTTCGATCCAGCGCCTGGATGCCCGGTTTCTCGTCTACGCAGATCACCAAGGCATTCTCGGGGGGACTCAAGTACAAGCCCACGATATCCAGCAACTTGGCTTCGAACTCCGGATCCGGGCTAAAGGTAAAAGTCCGCAGCCGGTGCAGTTGCAGTTCCGAGGCGCTCAAGATCGCATGCACCGTGCTATGCGGCAGTCCCACCTCACGCGCCAGCGTACGAACGGTCCAACGGCCCTGGGACTTGGGCTGCTGACAAGCCATGGTCTGTACCTTTTGCCAAACCGCATCGTCGTGTTTGGGCGGCCGGCCCGACCGCGGCGCGTCACGGAGTCCCTCCAGACCCTGCTCGGCAAAGCAGCGGCGCCACTTTCCTACCGTGACCTCCGGGATGTCGAGGTCCAACGCGATCTGCTGGTTGGACTGGCCGCCAGCGGCCGCCAACACGATGCGACTGCGCAACGCAACCGCTTGAGGAGTAGACGGAGCGTGAGCCCAATTGTTCAGTGCAGACTGCGCCTCTGCGTCGAGGACAATCGCTGGGGCGATCCGTGGCACAACTCAGCGTACCAGAAATTTCTTATATTATAAAGAACTATTTGGACGATGCACTAGACGGTTTCTTGCCGGTTCCTCCGTTCTGGAGCTGACATTGGCATAACCGGACAAAGCAGCGGGGGAAGCGAAAGAAATGCTCCGAGCATACGCGAGGTTCGTGAAGTGTGGCTATCAGGTGGGGGCCGCGATACTGTTTTCCGCCGCAGTTTGGGCACAGACACAGCCGGGCACTATCGGCGAGGGTAGTCTGCAGGGACCGTCCGCGACCCTTCGGGAGCCGCAATAGCCGGCGCGCACTTAGTGCTCAAAGACGAGGCCGGCAATGTCAGAGACGCGCAGACTGATCGGGAGGGAGCGTACCAGTTTTCGACGCTGCGAGCTGGGCACTACTCGCTGACCGTGGCGAGTCAGGGCTTTCAGGAGCAGTCGCGTACGGTGAGTGTGAATGGGCACGAAGCACTGACGTTGGATTTTGTACTCTCGATCGAGGCCCAGGGTCAATCCATAACTGTGACCGATCGTCTGGAACGTCAGGGTGACTACACCCCCTCCGCGACGGACCAAACGACGACGAAGACCGACTCGCAGGTTCTGCTGGTTCCGCAGTCCGTGGAGACTGTGCCGGAAGCAGTCTTGCTGGACCAGAATGCGCTGACCTTGAGCGATGCGACACGCAATATAGCGGGGGTGGCGCAGGACTTCGGCTTTAACGGCAGCACACAGCCGGCGTTGGTTCTTCGCGGCTTTACCGACCTGTCGATGACAGCGCCGAGCTCGATGACGGCGTCCGCATCCTACTACCTCGACGGTAACAGGGTGGAGGGGGTGCCCCTGAATATGGCGGACGTGCAGCAGGTGGACGTGGTAAAGGGACCTGACTCCGTGCTCTACGGACGCGCACAGCCGGGAGGCCTCGTCAATGTGGTCACGCGGCCGATTCTTCCGCAGTTTGCGGCTGACCTGGAAGAGACCGCCAGCCAACTGGGGGCGACGCGCAGTACCGCCAGTATAAGTGGAAGGCTCAATCAAAGTGGGAGCTTCCTGTTGCGAGCTTCAGGAACATGGTTCGCCGACAAGACCGGGCGGGCGTTTGTACGTGACCGCCTCGGATCGGGTGGACTTACTCTGATATGGCGCGCGACGCCGCGAACTCGATTGGGCTTGTCACTGAATTACCAGCACCAGGCCTATCGCAATGACTACGGAGTTCCCTCGCTCGGCGACCGGCCTCTCAACCTTCCCTACTACAGTTCGCAGTACAATAATTCGCCCGTGTTGTCCACAACACAACCGAGGTCGGCTAGACTAACCCTGGAGCAGGAGCTTGCGAGGGGCTGGAACCTGAATGTGAAGTTCCTGTCGTTGGTATCCAATTACTATGACGCGGATATTACACCGTACGGGAGCAACCTGGCTACGGGAGCCGACTGCCTCGGCAGCGGCGACGAATGCCTTCAGTATTACTACAACGCTCCGCACCGGAAGTACCGGTTGGTCCACGGATCGGCGGATTTGACGGGGAAGTTCAAGACCGGTGCATTGCAGCATTCGGTGCTTGTCGGACTGGATGGGTATGCAGCGGGCCGGACCGGAACGCAGTATTACGAACAGCTGGCGCCGGTGAACGTGTACAACCCAGTGTTCACGCCGGAGCCACCGCTTGACCCTTCCGTCGCGTCGCCGCTTTATACGACTGATGAAACCCGGTGGGTCGGCCTCTACGCGCAGGACACGGTCACGCTTCCATACCGGCTGACGCTGGTTGCCGGCATCCGGGCGGATTGGACGAGCGCAATTTATGCGCCTCCCGGCACTCAGCCCAACGCGCAGTCCTTCGTGAAGCCGCGCGTGGGCCTGGTGTGGCAACTGTCAGGTGGGCAGGCGATATACGGCCAATATCAGCAGGCACTGGACGCGAATAACGGTCGTGATCCCGTAACGCTTCACGCTCTGGCGGCGGAGACCGCCAATCAGTTTGAGTTCGGCTATAAGGTGCGGGCGCGGGGCGGGGCGATCACGGCTACCGTGGCTGCCTATCAGCTGGTCAAGGACAACATCGCAAGCTATATCTTCTACCCGGCGATTGTCACCGTCGGGCAGCAGCGGTCACGCGGCATCGAGGTCGACGTGAGAGGCCGCCTGACGCGACGCCTTTCGGCTATCGCTTCCTACGCGTACTCCGACGGCGTAGTCACGAAAGATCCGGCCTACCAGGGCGAGCGGCTCCCCGACGCTCCGCGAAACAGCGGCAGCTTGTGGCTCCGCCATTCGCTGGGCGAGAGTTGGGCCGACGGCGCGGGCATCTTTGCGGCCGGCGTCCGAAACGGCGACTACGGCAATGACTTTGAATTGCCAGGCTATGCACGCGTGGATGCCATGCTGTCGCACCACTTTCAAATAGGAGCCTGGCACAACACGATTCAGCTGAACGTTTTGAATCTGACCAATAAGCTCTATTACACCAGCAGCTTTCCCATCGCGCTGGACTGGATTCAGCTCGGCATGTTGCGCACCTATCAAATCACGCTGCGGCTTAACCGGTAGGGTTCGTAGGGTTGGTTCGAGTTTTTGGAAACGGATTGCGCTTCGCACGTGCGGCAGCGGTCTGGCGCATCGGAACCAATTTCGCCATACTATGTGAATGACTATGCTGCCGAGAGTCTGTTTTGCCGCTTCAATTCTCCTGCTGGGATTTGTTGCGTTGTCTCAGACCCGACCGGCACGGAAGCACCAGCCGGAGTATACGCAGGACGGACAACTCCGCCTTCCCGCCGACTACCGGGAATGGGTATTCCTGTCGTCGGGATTCGATATGAGTTACAACCCTGACATGGCAATGGATCATCACATGTTCGACAACGTTTTTGTGGACCCGGAATCATGGAAGGCGTTCCAGTCAACCGGAAAATGGCCTGACAAAACCCTGCTCGTGCTTGAATTGCGGCGCGCCGAAGGCAAAGGCTCCATTAACCAAAAAGGTAATTTCCAGGCCGAGGCCATGGGAATCGAAGTGCATGTGAAGGACGAGTCGCGATTCCAAGGCAAGTGGGCGTTCTTCAGGTTCTCACCCGCTGGGTCTTCGGCTAAGATGGTCCCTCTGACCGAAGACTGTTACAGCTGTCACGCGGAACACGGCGCCGTCGATACAACCTTCGTCCAGTTCTATCCGACGCTGAAGCCTGTCGCCGCCCGCAAGGGAACGCTCGAAGCAGCCTATCAGAAAAGTGAACCGAATCGCTGAAGACTGATCGGCGATCGGCTCCCTTTTTGCTTTCCAATACTTCTCCTGGCACTCCCTTCTTTAGTCGCTCGGATCTGCTGCGCCTCGCCGTCAATTACATCTCGTATCCAGGCTTCTTGTAGAGCTTTTCCCAGTTATCCTGAATGTCGGGTTGGTAGACCTTCTCTTTCCAATCGTGAGGTTTGATTTCTTCGAAAATCAGCAAAACGGATTCTTCGCCGTAACGCAGAACCTGCATGACGTCCTTGACGATCCTGCCGGCAAGCTTCGTTTCTGATGTTCCGATTTTCCGGGCCAGAGTTTGGCGATAACGTGTGGCACTCTGATTCCTCCGCCGGGTTAGTTGGGCCGCTTTTCAAGAACAGCTTTGACAACCGGTAATGCCGAAAACACATTCGGCCAACCGGCATAGAAGGCAAGGTGCGTCACCACCTCCGAAGCTTCTGCTTTCGTCACCCCGTCGTCCATGGCCCGACTGAGATGATACGTGACCTGCGCGGATTGGCCAGAGGCAATTAGCGTGCTCACCGTGACAAGGCTTCTATCCCGCGGCGCCACGACACCCGGCGCCGCGCCGTACGATCCGACCGACTTTCGTGCCATAGAAATACCTCCGCTGGCGCGCGGCACACGAGTGGCACACGAAAGAGAGCTATTGAATTGTTCTGGTTGAGTTTAGAGATGTGCTGGCTGATCGGGGTTCAGCCAGCAGTCCCACGATTTGTGTACAACCGGAACTGCTTGTCCTGAAAATTCGCTGCTCAAACATTCCGCTGAAAGACCGGCTGCCTGTGTTTCGACGAGGAGGTCCCCGCTTGGGCTTGTTCTCGTTCAACCGTGCCGAACTGGCATTAGCCGGCGGCGAGATTCTTGATGGGTGTGGTGCTGGTCAGAGCCGGGTTGGCGCGGCGGATTCTACACCCATTCATCGCCGGCGACAAATCTCAAATTGTCGACTGATGCCCCGCATCAGCTCAATAACTCTTTGTGGATAAAGAACTTAGTATGATCACTTCACGCCTACTTCACGTTCTCTCTTACGTGGCGAAGAAGGGGCGAAGTAGATCACAGCTAAGTTATTGAAAAGAAATGGCGGGGACGACGGGGCTCGAACCCGCGACCTCCGACGTGACAGGCCGGCGTTCTAACCAACTGAACTACGTCCCCGCGATGTCAGTCTGACTCTCAAATCGTAACACGCCGTCCGCTCTTGGCGCAAAGTGAGCCCACCGTCTGCTACCGTGTATTCATGAAAATTCAGGCAGCTCTGTGCCTCACTTCGCTGCTCGCCGCTCTGTCCGGATGCGGCCCCAAGGCGACGCCCGAAGACGCGCGCAAATTCACCGGCGACGCTGAGCGGAATCTGCTCGCTCTGAATATCGACTCCGGCCGCGCCGACTGGATCAAGGACACCTACATCACCGACGACACCGAAGCCATCGATGCCAAGCTCGACGAGCGCACGATCAACGCCCAGGTGCAGTATGCCAAGGATGCCACGCGCTTCGACGGCCTCAGCCTCGACCCGCCCACCGCGCGCAAGCTCAAACTGCTCAAACTTTCGCTCACCTTGGCCACCCCCAAGGATCCCAAGGAGAGCGAAGAACTGACGCGCATTACCGCCGGCCTCGAGGGCACTTACGGAAAAGGAAAATATTGCCCCAGCGGTCCCGCTAGCTGCAAGGACATCGAGCAATTGACCAGAATCATGGCCGAAAGCCGCGACCCCAGGCAATTGCTCGACGCCTGGACCGGCTGGCACGCCATCGCGCGGCCCATGCGCCAGGACTTCGCGCGTTATGTCGAGCTCGCCAACAAGGGCGCCAAAGAACTCGGCTTCCAGGACAACGGCGCCATGTGGCGTTCCAAATACGACATGCCGCCCGGCGATTTCGCCAAGGAACTCGACCGTCTCTGGGACCAGGTCCGGCCCCTGTACCTCTCTCTGCACGCCTACGTGCGCTCGCGCCTGCACCAGAAATACGGCGACCTGGTGCCGGCCACAGGCCCCATTCCAGCGCACCTGTTGGGCAACCTGTGGGCCCAGGATTGGGACAATATCTACCCCCTGGTTGCACCGCCGAATGGCGATCCCGGATACGATCTCACCGCCCTTTTGAAGAAAAAGAATACCGATTGGAAACAGATGGTGAAGTATGGCGAGGGTTTCTTCACCTCGCTCGGATTCAGCCCGCTGCCGCAGAGTTTTTGGGAACGTTCGCTGTTCCTCAAGCCGGCCGACCGCGACGTGGTGTGCCACGCCAGCGCGTGGGATATCGACTACGTCGATGACGTCCGCCTGAAAATGTGCATCCAGATCACCGGCGAGGACTTTCTCACCATTCACCACGAATTGGGCCACAATTTCTATCAGCGCGCGTACGACCAGCAACCCTTCCTCTTCCGCGATAGCGCCAACGACGGATTCCACGAGGCCATCGGCGACACCATCGCGCTCTCGGTGACCCCGGATTACCTGGTGAAGCTCGGATTGCTCGACAAGGCGCCCGATCCCTCGAAGGATATCGGCCTCCTCTTGCACAAGGCCCTGCAGAAAATCGCGTTCCTACCGTTCGGCCTGATGATCGACCAATGGCGCTGGAAGGTTTTCTCGGGCGAAATTCCCCCCTCGAAATTCAACGAGACCTGGTGGCAGCTTCGCCTGAAATACCAGGGGATAGCGCCGCCCGGCCCGCGTAGCGAGTCCGATTTCGACCCCGGCGCCAAGTACCACGTGGCCGCCAACGTTCCCTACATGCGCTATTTTCTGGCCGACATCCTGCAATTTCAATTTCATCGCGCGCTTTCGCAAACGGCCGGGTGCACGGGTCCCCTGAACCGCTGCTCCATCTACGGAAATAAGGATGCCGGCGCCAAGCTGAACGGCATGCTCGAAATGGGGCTGAGCCGTCCCTGGCAGGACGCTCTCGAAAAGATCGCCGGCACGCGCGAGATGGACGCCACCGCCATTCGCGACTATTTCGCGCCGCTACAGAAGTGGCTCGACCAGCAGAATCAGGGAAAGCAGTTGGGGTGGTAGGGCCAAAACACAGATTCGCCGTTCTTTTTTTGAGCTTCCCTAAACTTGCCGTCCCTTCCTGCCGATAAGTCCATCGATGAGATGGATGTGTATTCTTCTAGCCTCCGTGGCGCTGGCCCAAACTGACCCGACGCCAGCCCCGGCCACCCCCGCGGCGCCCGACAAACCCGCGCACGTTCCCACTGCCGCCGAGCTGATGCGGGCCTCCATAGAAAAACAGCGCGCCGCCGTCCAGCAACAGGCCATAGCGGCGGGAGCCACGCTCATTCCGTGGTCGCCTCCGCCATCGTTCGATGCCCCGGAACCGGTATGCGACCCCATCGCCACCGAGATCGTGACGCCGCTGATCGAGAATGCCGCCAAGGACAACGACCTCCAGGTGAACCTGGTTCGCGCCGTGATCGAGCAGGAATCCGCCTATCGCCCGTGTGCCGTGTCTCACAAAGGCGCACAGGGGCTGATGCAGCTCATGCCGGATACCGCCAGCGAACTCAACGTAAAGGACGTTTTCGATCCCAAAGAGAATGTCGCCGCCGGCGTCAAGTACCTCAAGCAGCTTCTCGATAAGTACAAGGGCGACAATAAGCTGGCGCTCGCCGCTTACAACGCCGGCCCGGCCGCCGTGGATGCCGTGAACGGAGTACCCGATATCCAGGAGACGCGCGACTACGTGGACGCCATTCTGAAGAAGATTAAGTAGATTATCAGACACCGATTCATGGACTTCAGCGATTGGAGCCGCTTGCAGTTACGTGATCCTGTGCCGATTCTGGCTTCTCTCCTGAAAATCCCGGCAACCCATTGATTCCCAAGCCCGGCTGGAACCCGAAATTCTCATCATTCGTTGTCCGCCGTAGGCCGGTGAGCAACTGACTTCCAAATCCTGAAAGGATTTCCAAGGGCGAAGCCCCGGCTGGGGATTGGCCATTTGCTCCATCATTGGCGGGCTGAAGCCCGCTCCACCACAGGATCAAGGCGTCTTGGTGGGGCGGGCTTTTAGCCCGCCGGTCAAAGGGCGAAGCCTTGGCTAGTGTTTAATTGCGTAAATTGACGATTGTATTCTTGAGTTGACTGCCGTTGACCTCGCGTTTCTTCCAGCGGAACGGCTTGGCACGCTGGTTGTGCCTTCGGATGAAGGCTTCAATGGCCTCGCGCAACTGATCTTTGCTTTTAAAGCTTGCTCCGTTGAGGGTCTTGCGTTGGA
>Ga0326728_10003768_pt1 | contig 46177 bp, 36 predicted proteins | sample MB3enrmetagenome_FD_207602 | JGI IMG/M metagenome (GOLD analysis project Ga0326728, IMG submission 207602) | Lab enriched peat soil microbial communities from McLean, Ithaca, NY, United States - MB31MN | ecosystem: Environmental > Terrestrial > Soil > Wetlands > Peat | place: USA: New York...
AAGTTACACAATCAGTTGAACTTAACATTCCACGCTAAAGATGTGGGTAATGACAAGGGGCTTCAGCCCACGGAATCAGCGGCCCGTAGCCGTCGCGTCGCGCCAGCGACGCTTGCACCCCCCGGCTCGCCTTGTCAATCCCACAGATGCCGCTCGTCGTATTTAATCTCATGGCGGTCCAATAGCGCCCGGTACTCCTCTTGGAAGTAGCAGGCGTCGCTCCGCGACGCAATACTGATTCGGGGCGTGCCACCCGTGGGCTGAAGCCACACGGCTACCTTCAAGACATCGCTCCGCGATGAGACCCGGGCAACCAGCGCGAACCCGGGAAAAAGCCGGCGAAAACGCCCAAACTCCAGAGGCCGCCGCTCCGAGCGGCGGCCTCCCCTGGGGCCTTACTGACCAAAAGCGTTTCCTATTCCGTGGGATTAGGATTGGGCTTCGAGTCCGGCCCGGCTCGGGGAGCTTCGATCAGGAGCTCCTTGAGGAACAGGTGCTCGAGCACTTTACCCCGCAGCATTTCTCTGATCTGGCTGGAATTATGGCGGCTGCTCAAATCCAGCCGCTGGCCGATGACCCTGCCGTTTGCCGAGCCGGGAGCCGTCATGGGCAGCTTGATGGCGAAAAGAGGGTATTGCGCGCTTAACTGGGCGACGGTCAAGCCTGGGGTGTAGCGATACGGTTGTACCTCTGCCCCCGGCAGGAGGAAGCGGTAGCCCTCCTCCTTGGCCCTGAAGTTGACGGGCACCCACACCCGCTTGCCTTTGACATATTGCCGGACTTCCGCGCTGTAAACGCCAAGCGGGCCGTCAAAAGGCCGGAGAAAGGCGGCGAAGGACAGAAACACCAGCAGGATTGCGAGGTTGACGCTCGGCCGGGTGAAGCCGGGCACAAACAGCGCCAGTAAAACCAGCGTCCCGGCGCCGGCCAGAAGCGCCCAGTAAGCCATCGGATAAAGGCGGACGCCGCTCATTCCCCGCTCAAGCCGCAGCGACAGCCAGGCCAGGACGGCAAGCACCGCCCCGGCCGCAGCGAGGCTGGCGACCCACGCCCTGCGGTCGATGCGGCCCCAGTTGAGGGCGCACAAGACCGCAAGCGCCGGCATCCCCGGCAGCAGGTATCGCTCGTCGCGCTGGCTTGGAACGCCAAAGACCACAAACAACGTGATGACCCAGCCCCACAACAGCTTCTCGCCGTCCCCAAGTTGAGCGCGCCGCCGCCAAGCGGCCAGGAACAACGCCGCCACCGGCAAGGCCAGCAAGCCCGCGTCCAACGGATAGCTTACGACCAGCCGCCAGATGCTTGAGCCGCCCCACAGGAATCTCAACCAGTAGCTGCCTCCCCTGGCGCCGAATTTGCCGACATTCTCGCCCACTACGAATTGCTTCCAGATGGCCTGCGGGTTTGGGTCCAGAATGAACCAGAGGCTGAACAGTCCCAGGGCGGCGCCGGCCACCAGGGCGAGCTTCCAACTGTCCTGGGCAAGGAAAGCTGCCACCCGATAACTCCGCTGATGAAGATACCACCAGGCAAGACAAAGCAGCACCGGCGCTGCCAGCGCAAACGATTTATAGAGCAGACCGACGCCGATTGCCGCCCCCAGGCAGAGTGGCCCGAGAAAACTCGAGCCCAGGATGGCCGGATGAAAGAAAAGCAGGACAAACAACGCCAGGAAGAGCCAGAACACCACCGGCGGATCGGTTAGAAAAGGCCGGCCATAACGATAGGTGCTGAAGAATGCCAGAAAGGTCAGAAAGCCCACGAAACCCGTCGCTGTTTCTCCCGACAGTTTCCAACTCAGCAGGAAGACCAGCAAGGCTGTGAGCAACGTATAGACGACGCTTGGCCAGCGAAGTCGCCACAGCGTCCAGTGGCTCCCCCAATTTGTGGAGGCGATCCCTTGCCAGAACAGCAGGGGCGGTTTGGTGTTGCGCAGTTGTTCATCCTCCGAGCGGAGGGGCAGCAGATGGCCGCTGGCCGCAGTAAGACGTGTGATTTGTTCGTAGGGAAACTCGTCGCCGTTCTTGGGGATATGGTCGCTGCCGAGGCCGTAGAAACAGGTGAAAATGGCAACCAGTGAGGCGAGTCCGTACCAGGCCAGGAGAAGGCGGGGATCGGCGCAATGAACTTGAATCTTCTTCAGCATGGGCAGCCTGGCATCAAGTTTGTGCCGCCTGGCAACGGCGCGCTCCGGCATCCGCCCGGCAACGGAGCATTTCCCGGGCCTTGGCCAGCACCTGTTCCGGAGTAATCAGCTTCAAACATTGGTTGTCGCCATCGCAAGGCGAATTCCTGTGGTTATATGCCGTGAGACACGGCGAGCACGGCAGCGACAGATGGAGGCAGCACGCGTTGGCCGCCAGCGATCCGTAGAGCACCGGCGTCTCGGGACCGAACAGGATGATCGTCGGAACCGGGGTCAGGGCCGCGAACTGCCCGGGACCGCCGTCGTTAGTAACGACCAGCGACGCCCGATGAAAGAGCGCCAGGAGATGCCGCACCGATTCAGTGTATCCGGTCAAATCGATGCAGCGGGGTTCCCGGCAATGAGCCACGATCGCCTGCCCCAGAGCTTTGTGTTCCTTGAGCCCGATGACTCCCACCGCGTGCCCATCACTCAAGAGCCCCGCGCAGAGCCGGAGGTAGTGTTCCAGAGGCCAGGCGCGTATGGGCAGAAGGCCGCCGCTGGGATAGACGAGCGCCAGACTCTTGTCTTTGACGGAGGGGAAGCCGGCCTCGAGCTTCGCGGCGGCCCCTTGCAACTCCTCCGCCGGAAAAGCAAGCCAGGGCGGCGGCCCCGGCCGCGGCCCGGCCATTTGCTTGCCCAGGGGCACAGTCTTGGATTCGACGGCTGCGACCATAGTCAGGAACTGCTCCGAGAGATGCCTGTACGGGTTGTACATCACCGGGCGATTGATGAACGAGCCGCGGTAGAGCCCTTCCTGAGTGTGCCGGTGAAATCCCACGCGCAGCGGGGCTCCGGACAGGAAGGAAAAGATGCTGCCGACCCGGGCAAACAGCTCGCAGTCTATCACCACGTCGAACCTCAGGGCGCGCATGGCGCGCAGCGCCCTGAGGCTGCCAATGGCGAACCTGTTCAGCGAGCAATCCTCGATGGTTAGCACGTTTTCCTTTGGAACAACGTCAAGGAGTTCCAGCATTTCGCGGTTCCTGGCGAAGAGCAAGACATGCAGCGATGCGCCGGGGTAGAGTTGTTTCAACCGCGCGAACATCGGCTCGGCCAGGACCAGGCTGCCCATCTCCGAGAGCAGAACGACCAGGATCCTGCGAGGCGGCGCGGGGTTGCCCGGCCTTCCGCCCAACCGATCCAGAAGGGAAAACAGCCGGCACAATGCCGCGCCTGCGAAGCGGTCCACAGCGCGCTGGAACTTAATGTTCATGCCTGCTTGGGAAGCTCACAATGGACTGTTCGCCCGGGCAGGCACGAGCGGGCCAACCACCAGCCAACCGCCCCGAGCGAGGCAAGGAAGTAAAATGGGTCCTCCAGGCAATCCCAATAATTGCCTGATTCCGGAACCCGCAGATGCCAGGCGGCGACGGCCAAGACGAGGACCAGGCCGAAGCGGTTCCGTCTCCAAAGCAGAACTGTGGCCAAGGCCGCGACGCCAACGAACAACGGGCCGAAGCGCCAGCCCAAACCGAATGGGTCAAACGGTCCCAAGCCCAGCGCCAGAGGATACAGGAAGAGCCCGGCTCCGGCCCCAAAGAGCCACGCTGCCCGTCTATCCTGGGGGCGCAGCAGTTCCACCCCGAAAAGTTGATTCGAGACGGCCGATACGAGCATCGCTAATAGAGGCACGCTCCAATGGTCCGCCACCCCAGCCAGCCAACGGGCCAGGGGCAGGCCGCCCATCGGCGCAATCAAAATGCCCGGCGCGAGCAAGGTCAGCACGATGCGCCAGGTCAAACCCCGCGGTCGAAGGCCGGCCCGGCGCGCCAGGGCGTTGAAACAGAGGATCAGGACCAGGGCGGGTCCAACGAACGAGAGGAGGATGGCAGCCGGGGGGAAGCTCATTGGGTTTCGTCCCCGTGCCGGGCATCGAGCCAGGCGAGATTGAACACGACATGTTTTATGCCGCGCCGTTTCCAGGTGTAGGTCAGGTGTACCAGCTTGTCGCTGGTTTGCAGGAGGAAGGGGTACGAGAACTCCGCCCGCCTCTCTTGCGCCAAGGTTGCCAACCGCCGCCAGGACCTGCCTTCATCGCCCGAGGCCGCCAGCCGGAGGGTTTCCCGGCCGGCGGCCGCATCGTTGAACGCCAATAACAACCGGCCATCCTGCAGGCGCAATGCATCCAACCCGGAGTCCGGGTTGGGCAAATCGATGGGTTGCGCCGCCGTCCAGTGACGACCCGCGTCCTCAGTAGCCGACTGGAATACACGCCGAACGGAGCCGGCCGCCCGGCACAGCAGCAAGGCTCGTCGAGCATCCAGCGTCACCAAGGCCGGCTGAAAGGCCTTCCGTCCGCCGAAGGGCCTTGACTTTTCCGCCTCCACGCCGGAAGGCCTCAGGTGCAGCCAGAGCAACTCGGCGAACTTCCCCAACGTCTCGTGATAGATCGGGACGACCCAGCCGCCGTCGGCCAGCGGGGCCGGACCGTTCTTGACCAACTCGCTCACGTTGAAGAACGGGCTCAGCCCAAGCCGCTGGCTGGCGGACCAGGTCTTGCCGCCATCGAAAGACTGCTTGGCGTTTAGCGAACTGCCCGACCAACCGCCGAAGCCGACGGAGACGTAAAGCAAACAGAGATTGCCGTTGGCGCCCGCAAAGAGCACCGGGTTGCCAACCTTCTTCACAAAACGAAACGTCTCCTGCGCCGCCGTGCTGCGCGTGACCAGCGCCCTGGGGGCGGACCATGCGCCGCCAAGGCCCGGTTGACGCGTGGCGAAATACACCGCCACGTCGCGCGCGCCCTCGCGTGTGCCCGCATACCAGGCAGCCCCAAGGCGCCCGCCGGGAAGCTCGCACACCGAGGAGACGTGCGCGCTCGGCGCCGTGAGTTGCGGGTCGATGAATTCCTGGAGGCAGACGGGGGTTGCGGGCGCAGGCGGCGGCAATGCGGGGCGGCTTGCGGCGAACTCTGCCACACCCGCCGGCGAGGGGCGCCAACCGTTGCGCATCCCGGCTGCAAAGTGCAGCGCCATCCCCAAGCCAATCCAAAGCCAGCATTGCCAAGGGGCTTTCATTTCTTGAGATTGCGGCAGGCGAAAAACTGGAGGGGACGGAGCAAATAACGGCCTTTGTAAAGGACGTTCTTCACGCCCAGGTCTGTGACGGAGTCAAACTGCCGGACCAATTCGGGCGGCGGCGGCTTGCGGACCGGTTTGTCCCGGTCCAGTTCGCACAGGAAGATCGCGTTCTGGCCCGTGCGCCGGGCGTAGCCAGGCCAGAAGTAGAACTGGTTCTGCGGAGTCCGGCTCGGCTGGCAATAGACCAGCGGGTCCTCGGGCACGCCGGCCTTGGCTTCGGGGAGATAAAAGGAAACCAGCGAGGCCAGCCCGTAGTGGCCGGCGATGATAAACACGGGCTTGCCCTCGGCCAGGAGCCCTTGCCGGGTCTGGCCCACGACGCGGGCGGTTTCGCTCCACTGTCGGGCGCGGTGCAGCACGTCCAGGTTCACGGGCAGCGGACGGCCTATGAGTTTGGCCACCGGGTCTGAGTTGTGGGCCAGGATGACCAGGGGCAGGCCCACGCCCAGGCCGGCCCAGCACCAGCCTTTGACCTTGGCGACCCCCAGCCGCCATTGGGTGTCCCAGTAGATAACCATAAAGCAGAACAGCGGCAGGACCGAGGGCGCTATCCAGTTCGGCAGGACTCGTGAGTGCAGCGTCCAGAGCAAGTAGACCAGGAACAACGGAGCGCCCATGCTGAAGAAAAAGATCAGGCGCGGGTTGTGCCGGCCGCGGGGCCAGAAGGCGACTGCGGCCCAGACCAGGCCGACAAAGAAGAAGGGGTTCAACAGTCCCAACTCCATGCCCAGGAAGTCGCCCAGGAACTTGAGCGTCGGATGCCAAGGCTCGCCGACCGCGGCATCGCCCGCGACGTGGCGGATCGTGATCCAGTGGTTCTGCGCGTTCCAGGCCAGCACCGGCAGCATGAGGAGCAAATTCACAGCCAGCGCCAGGTAAGGGCCGGGACGCCGCAACTGCCGGCGGGCGGGCGCGCACAACAGGAAGAAGACCGCCCAGCAGAGCCATTGGAACAGTTCCGTGTATTTGCTCAGGAAACCCAGCCCCATCCAGACACCCACCCAAAGCCAGTCCGCCGTCCTGGCAGTCTCTTGCACGGCCCGCCACCCAGCCAACATGGCCGCCGTCCAAAACAACACCGAAAGCGAATCCACCGTCATGAGCACCGCCCCGACCGCCATCAACGGTACGGCGGCGGTCATCAGCACCAGGAAGAACCCCGCCCGGGCGTTGACCTCGAGCGCGAAAAAGCGGAGCAGAAAGAAACTCAAGGCGGCCGCGATGACCGGCGAAAAGAAGCGGACCCCAAAGGCGGTGTCGCCCCACAGCCAGGTCCCGAGGAATTGCGTGTAGGCGATCAAAGGCGGCTTGCTGTAATAGGACAATGCCAGGTGTTTCGACCACAGCCATTGGTAAGCCTCGTCCTCAGTCAGTTGAATCGTGCCGCTGGCGATGTAGGCCCAGCGGGCCAGTAGCAGGATGCCAATCAGCATGTACCCCAGCCGCGCCCAGTTCAGGGGGCGCCCCTGGGTCGGCGGCTCGCACAGGAGCGGCTCGGCAGGGTCGTCAGAGGCTTGGCCGGCAGAATTCATGAATCATCACGCTTCCAAGCACAGCATAAGCACCTGGCGCGGGATTCTGCAAGGCAGACCATTGGGGCGCGACTCGCCGGCTTTTCAGGTGAATTGAAAATTGAGGATTGAAAAATGGTCGTTGGTCGTTGGAGAATGCCGGCCGTGTCCGCGTGAAGACCCTGGCCATACAGTTCCGTTACCTTGGCGACGCCGCCCTCATGACCCCGGCCTTGCGCGCCCTCAAACAGTTCTTCCCCGATAGCGCGCTTCACGTTATGGTCGCCCGGGAAATTGTCCCGGTGTTCGAGCACCTTCCCGGCTTGGAGCGCGTCTGGGGTTTCCCGCGTCGCCGGGGCAGCGCGCGCCTGAGGGAAAGCTGGCCGGTCATCCTGGCCCTGCGGCGAGAGCGGTTTGACCGCTCGGTGGATTTTGTCGGCAACGACCGCGGCGCCATTCTCAGCCTTTTGTGCGGGGCGCGGCAACGTTTGGGCCCTCTTTGCCAGCGTGGGTTTCTCGGGCGGCGGTTTTGCTACACCCAGACGGTGAGGCCACTGGAGGGACAACACGAGTCTCGGGCCAATCTCCATCTCCTCTCGGCTTGGGGCATCGTAGGGCCGGAGCGCCCGCAACTGGAAGTCCAAGCCGATCCCAGCCTTGCCGCCGCCGCCGAGCAACTCCTGCCCGCGCCCGCTATCCTGTGCTTCGTGGGAACCAGCCAGCCCAAGAAGCAATGGCCCACCTCGCACTGGGCCGAGCTTTACCGCCGCGCCTTGGCGGCCGGCCTCAGGATGGTGTTCTGCTCGGGATTCCAGCCTCGGGAACAAGCCCTGTTAGGGGAGTTGAGAAGGCAGGTCCCCGCCGTGCCGGTGCTCCCCGCGTTGCCGGATTTGGCAATCTTCCTGGCGGTGCTCAGGCGGGCCCGATTGTTCATCAGCGGCGATACGGGGCCATTGCACCTGGCCGCCGGGCTGGGCGTGCCGACGATCGCTTTATTCGGCCCTTCCTCGCCCCGGCGGTGGGCCCCTTTGGGCGAGCAGCATCGCCTGCTGCAGGGCGCCCCCTGCACTTGCGGCACGGATTCAGACCTCTGCCGGGCCCCGAGGCCGTGCATGGCCGCAATTTCACCGGACGCTGTGCTCCAACTCATAGCCCGGTCGCACCGCGTGTCGTGAGCGGCTTGCAACAAACATTGACGCGGCCATTTCCGGCCCTCCTGCCGCCGGAAGGCGGCGTTCCGCCACGGCCTTGGGTGGCGGCCACGACAGGCTGCGTCCGCTGACACAGCTAAGCGTGCCAGGTCACTGGCGCGGGGTCTGGACGCTCTGCGGAACCGCGTCGTAAAGGTTGTTATCCAACATGCCGTTGTTGAAATACTGAACCAGCGCCTTGGCCTCGTACTCCAAAGCCCGGAGACGGTCTGAGTCGGCGGTCAAGGGGGATTTCAATTGGGGGTCCTGGTTAAGATCAAAAAGCTTGGAGGTCCCGCCGGGGGTGAATTCGAGCGCGTACTGGCCGCGGACGATCCAATAGTGGCCATTGGCATGAAGGAAGGCGCGGCCTTCCCCCGACTGAAAAATGGATTTGCCGAACAACAGGCGGCGAGCTGGCCGAATCTGCAGGTAGTCCAGCACCGAGGCCAATATGTCCACGTGTTCGGTGACGCGATGGGTGTCCGCGCCCGGCAGCTTCCCGCCGGGGTGATAGATCAGGAGCGGGACACGATACTCGCCCAGGGCGTTCGAGTACTGGGGGGTTTCCAGTTTCTGAGTATGATCGGCGGTGATGATAAAGAGGGTGTTCGAAAACCACGGTTGCTGGCGCGCGGTGGCGAAGAACCGCTCGAGGGCGAAATCCGTGTAGCCGATGGACTCGTGGATCGCGAGCGTGCCTTGTTTAAAACGCCCATGATACTTGCGTGGAACCGGGTACGGCAGGTGAGAGGTCAATGTAAAAATCGCGGCGGCGAAGGGTGGTTTCTGGGCGCTCAATTCCTTGGCGACGTACTGCAGGTAAGGTTCGTCGAGGATTCCCCAGTCTCCGTCGAAGTCGGCCTTGTTTGGATATTCCGCCAGTCCAAAATAGTGCTCGACGCCGGCCCGGCGCATCAAGGTGTCAAAGTGCATCGTGCCATTGCCGGCGCCATGGAAAAAACTGGTGGTGTAACCCTTTGGCGCCAGCAAGGCGCCCAGCCCCAGCAACTGGTTGTTTGCATAAGCGGATTCCAGGAGCGAGTCGGCCATCAGCGAGGGCAGACCGGCGAGGATGGAGGGCATCGCTTCGATCGAGCGACGGCCATTGGCGTAGTTGTGCTCGAAGAACAGGGATTCGGCAGCGAGGGAATCGAGAAAAGGCGTGTAGCGCGACCCGCCATTGCCTGCCCCCCAGTATTCGGCAGAGAAACTCTCGAGAATGAGCATCACGATGTTGTCACGACGCGGCGCCTCCGGGAGGAGGCTCCCGCCTTCCAAAAATGACCGGAGATAGCGCCGCAGCTCCGCCTCGTCGCTGAAGTAGCGAGCCCGCTCGAGGGACTTTTGGTGAAAGCTCTTTAGGACGGTGAATGAGGAATTGAGGGCGAGTTGGGCGAGGTCTCCAGGCGCGCCGGGCATAGCCTCGGCGGGTGTGAGCGGCTTCATCTGCAGGCCTCCCCGGAAGGCAAGGATGGACAAAACGCCAACGAGGATTAGGTTCGGCAGCCAGAGCCAAACCTTCACCCGTCCGGGCTGGGGGGCCAACCCTGCCCGCGGGCGTCCATAGCCCACCCACAAAACCGCAGCCATAGCCAGAACGAGCAAGCCCACCGGCCAGTAATAGAGGACCAGCGAAGACCACTTCACTCCAGCATCCGTGGCCAGGCCGAGCAAGGCCAGCGTCGAGCGCCTGCCGGTGAATTGGAAATACTCCAGATCAATGGCGTTGATGCAAAGAAAGGGAACATTCAACGCCAGGAACACGCCTTTCATGAGGCGCTGGAAGACCAGGCCAGGCTCCGGGCGGAGGGGCAAAAAGGCCAGCAGTATGAAAATGAAATTCGTGGCCGCAATCGCCGAGAGGTCGAATCTAAGCCCGCTCAGAAAGGCGCCGGCAATCTGGCCCGGGGTGGCTTCAGCAAACCCGCCGTGGTTGCAGATCAAGAACAGCACGCGCAACACAAAATACAGGCCCAAAACCAAGGCCAGGCGGCGCAGGACATATATCCATCGGTTCAACATGGCAATCGGGCCTTCTAGCAGCGGACACCAGCGGGGTCAAGGCCGGAAATGGAACACGAAGATTGACGCGGCTCCGTTTCTGCCGCTATGCTGATGCCGGCTCGACCCAATCAACTGAACGCGCATGGTCCCGCTGAGCGTAATCGTACCTTGTTTTAACGAAGAGAAGATGATCGGCGATTGCCTCGCCAGCGTCAGATTTGCCGGCGAGATTCTGGTGGTGGATTCGTTCAGCACCGACCGGACGGTCGAGATCGCGCGCCGACACACCGAGCGGGTGGAGCAGCATGAGTATGTCAACAGCGCCGTCCAGAAGAACTGGGCCATTCCCCGGGCCAAATACCCCTGGGTGTTGATTGTGGACGCTGATGAACGGGTGACGCCGGAGCTGGCCCGGGAAATCGAGACAATTCTCGGCAAGCCGCGTTATGACGGCTACTGGATTCGCCGCCGCAATTTCTTTCTGGGAAAGGAAATCCGGCACGGGTCGTGGCGGTCAGACAAGGTGCTTCGGCTCTTTCGCCGGGATGCCGGCCGGTATCAGGACAAACATGTCCATGCCGAGATCGAGTTGGACGGGCAGACCGGCCAGTGTCAGGAAGTGCTTACGCATTACTCGTACCGCACCCTGGACGATTTTCTGCGCAAAGCGGGGCGTTACAGCACCTGGGGGGCGCTCAACGCGCAGGACAAGGGGTTGCGCGGCTGCGGATGGCGCGTCTTCGGACACAGCGCCGGGCACTTCTTGAAGGGCTACCTCCTTAAGGGAGGCTTCCTGGACGGAACTCGAGGGCTGATCATCGCGTTCATGGAAGCCGGCGGTGCGTTCCTGAAGTACGCCAAGCTCTGGGAGATGCAACGCAATCCTCGTTCCCCAGCCGAGCCTAAGGGGCCAAAAGGCGATAGCGAGCAAGTTTCGGGCTGAATTCGTGCGGAGCCGGTGAAATTGAAGTCGGCCGGGGAATCTCTGCCAGCCACGAGACCTGGAATTTCTCAAGCCGGGCGTCAGCCTCGGTCTCGGAGCAGTGCCAAAGGGGCCTGCCGCCGTAAAAGGAGGCCCACTGCGAGAAGGTGCTGGGAGGTCCGAATATGTAGTCGCATCCAGCCAGGGCGTAAAGGTCTTCGATCGGCAATCCCGGGCCAAAACCAACCGAGAGACCCTCGAACTCGCGGGGGTGGGGAGGCTCTTCACTGCACACCAGGAAGGCCACCCTCGAGCCGGAGAACTGGCCCGCCAGTTGCCGCATCCAGGCGGCGTAGCGGGAGATGGGGAAGAAGAACTTGCTACCGGCCCAGCGGCGATAGTCTCCCCGGCGAATATGCACGCCGACAATGACGTCGGCCTGGCGGCGGAGGCGGTCCACCGCCTGGCGGCTGGCCCGAGCGTGCTCTTCCACAGGCTGGAAGTAGGCCCTGACTTCAGGGGCCTGGCGCTGAAGGCAGCCGGGCGCGCGAAAGTTCCAGCCATTGACCAAGACCACGCGGGCGTGAGCGATGCGGGCCGCAACTTCCGGGCCCTCCAGGGGGGTTACGGCCTGGCCTGGGGTTTCCCGCAGGGTCACAGCCGCGCGGCCCAGCAGGGGCAGACGTTCGTTGAGCGTGCTGGCGGCATGGACGCAATGGTAGAGGAAGCGCGTGCCCCGAAGCGCCGGCGCCAGGCCCGGGATGACATCCATCCAGCTTCGACGCCGCGGGGCGGGGTATTGGCAGTAGATATCGTTGCGCGTGCTCAGGAACAGCGGGGCATAAGAGTGAAAGGCGAAGTTGACGACCCGGTGTCCCTGGTCGCGGGCGAAGGCGATGAAATTGGCGAACAGGATCAGCCGGTTCCCCATCCGGCCGGTCCTGAAAGCGATGAGCAACAGCTTCACCGGACGAGCCTGTAGTGCTTCTTGCTGAAAGTCAAACCGAGCCAGTTCTCGAGCCTGAGCATCCAACGGTGCTTCCTCTCCCTGCGCGTGAGCCGGTGGTTCGGATTGGCCTGGAAGAGGCCCTCGGCGGGCGCAAGCCAGCTTTGGATGGCCTGTGGATGCGTTCCCAGGAATGGCCGCAGTGTGAGCGGGTCGACCTCCGAGTAATCGACGGCCTTGGGCCGGCTGCCCCAGTATTTAACGGCCGTGAGTTTCCTCAGATTCAGTTGCGCCTCGTTGCGGACCCACCCGTAATGATAGATCGTGGCGCCGGTATGGGCGGCCCTGGGATAGCGCGCGCGGTGGTGGCTCTCGAGCACGTTAAAAAACAGGCCCTCCGAGGCCCAGGCCGGGATGGTGTTGCGGAGGATGCGGGCTTCGGTCCGATACCAGCGCGGCGACCAGGCATAAGTATTCTTATTTCCGTAAAAATGAATATAATCGAACGCGAGGGCCTCGACTGCCCGGTTGTCAAGGTGTTTCTCCATCGCCTGGCGGACCTTGGGCAAGTCCTGCTCGTGCAGCACCTCGTCGCCCTCGAGATAAAACGCCCAGTCCCCGGTGCAATTGAACAGGGCGATGGATTTCTGCTGGCCATAGACGAAACACTTGACGCTGTAATCGCTCTGAATGCCTTCGTTCCAGAGCGTGTGCAGGATGCGGATTTTGCAGTCCCCAATCCCGCGCAAGGCGGCCTCCGTGCCGTCATCGCTGGGGCCCAGCGCCACCACCATCTCGTCGACCAGCGGCAGAAGGGAGCGGACCGAGGCTACGAACGGGTAGCCGAACCTCTCGGCATTTCGGAGGAAAGTAAACCCGCTGACTTTCATGAGAGCTTACTCGATGCCCACGCGCACTTGGAGTCGGGCCACCGCCCGGAGTCCCTCGGCGCTTACGTGTTCGACGCTCACCAGGTAATGACCGGGCTTGGCGTATTTGTGCAGCGTCTCGGCGTAGCCGTTGGGTGCGTAGCGGTCCGCATTGGCATCCGATTTTACTGCGACGACGGGAGTGCCGTCGCCGAAGTCCCAAGTTTCGCCGCCCGTTTTGTCGCGGAAGGTGCGGACTTTGAAGACCACGGGGTCCCCCGGCCGGATTCCGAAGGTCGGGGCGTAGTTGGCGTGGATCGTAGGAGGGGGCCGGTCCGGATGCGCCCGGTCGCAAACCTGCACGACCATGAAATCGTAGTCCACCCGGCCTGCCTCGTCGGTGACCTTGAGGATTTCGCAATAAGAGCCCGGCTTGTCATAGGTGCGCTCGACTCGCTCTCCGGTGGCGCCTGCCCCCTCGGTGAACGTCCATTGGTAGCGAAGACCGCGCCCCCAGGAACGCGAACCGTCCAGGGTGACCTTCTGGCCCGCCCACAGCAGGGCGTGGGGCCGGGCTACGGCGACCACTTGGCGCGGATGTTCCTGCTGATAGGCCTGCCAGAGGAAGGCGTATCCCTCTTCGATGCCCCACAGCCCCGAAGGCTGGCGCGCCCAGATGTCGAAGTGCAGATGGGACCAGCCGCCACTGCCCCCTTCCTTGCCCAGCACGCCGAGCTTCTGGCCCATCGCAATGCGCGCGCCCGGTCGGACGGCCGGGTCGATGAACTTGAGGTGGCTGTAGCGGCAATACCAGCCGCGGGCGTCCAGGATATAGACGTTGTCGTAGCGGGGTTCCGCCGGGGCATCCGGCGCCTGGCCGGCCAGCACCTCGTTTCCGGAGGAAGTGACGATTCCCTCCGTTGCGGACACCACATCGACCAGCCCTTCGGAACCACCCATGTCCAGTCCGAAATGATAGTAGATCACCTTCTTCGCCGGCAAGTCCCCTCCATCCACATAGACCGGCTCGTTGGCCATCTGCGTATAGCTCGCAAACCACCGCTGCCTGGCAGGATAGACGAAGGTGTCCTTCGCTATCCATGGAGAACCGGCAGGCCACAACCTCAGCCGCGCGTCTCTGAGCAGTCCCCAGGGGTTCTGTCCACCGCTCTTTTCGAGGCAGCCCTTGGTGATCGGGCAGTCGAGTTGCACCCCTCCGAAAGTCACCGGCAAATGGTAGTTCCCGCTCGTCAGGGTCCTGACCTGTCCGTCCACTTCGACCTGGACCTCGGCCTGCCGGACGGCCTCGTTGACCTCGTCGCGACTCTCCTGGAGCTTGAGCAGTTTGACATGCGCCGCCCTGCCGTTGGAGAGAGGAACGTCCTGCCCCTCGCCGACCCGAAGGTCAACGGTCCGATGCAGGATTGGATCAGGGGAGGCCTCCCGCGCGGAGGCGCAGCCCAGGATCAGAAGACAGGCGAATGTCCCGGCGAAAAGACTCATGGAGATTTGCTTTTTCACGGCGCAGCAACCATAGCCGCCCGGCAGCGCGTTGGGACAGGAAAAAAAGCCGGCTCCCAAGCATCGTCTTTGTCGCGGCCTTTGCCGGAGCCCGAGAAGTCACTCCGCAGGCTGTTGCTGGGTCAGGCAGTGGAGGGCGCCGAGGCCCAGGACCAGGTCCACGGCATGAATGCCAACCACGGGGCGGTCCTTGAAGAGGTCGCCCAGTGTGCCCAGGGCTACGCGGTCGTTGGGGTCGTTGAAGGTCGGCACGAGGACCGCGGCATTGGAGATATAGAAATTGGCGTAGCTGGCGGGCAAGCGGCAGCCGTCGAAATAGAGCGGGGCGGGCATGGGCAGCGGCACCACCTCCGGTTTCGAGCCGTCCTCGAGCCGGAGTTCCCGGATGCGCTCCCAGTTCTCCGCCAGCGGCCGGTAGTTGATGTCCTTGGCATTGGTCTCCCGGATGAGGACGACCGTATTGCGGTTGACGAAGCGGCAGACATCGTCGATGTGGCCGTGCGTATCGTCGCCTGCCGGGCCAGCGGCCAGCCAAAGGACCTTGGTCCCGCCAAGGTACTGCTTGAGGGTCTCCTCGATCTCGCCTCGTCCGAGGCCCGGATTGCGGACCTGGACTTGCGCATCGAGGTAGCATTCTTCGGTGGTGAGCAGCGCGCCTTGCCCGTTGACATCGATGCCCCCGCCTTCCAGGACGAAGTCCCTGCCCCGGCATTGGGCCTGGAAGAGCCGTTTGCCCAAAAACGCGGCGGCCATGTCGGGCACTGTGCGGTCTTGTTGCCAATCCTCATATTTGGCCCATGCATTGAAGTGGAAATGCACGATCGCAGTGTTCGAGAGGGCCGAGGGTCGAGTGCCGAGTCTCGGGGGTCGGGGGGCGAGGGGGGGCAGTTCGTCCCCTCGCCCCTCGCCCCCCGCCCCTTCACCGTCCTGGCGTTTCCTCACGAAGATCGGTCCGCTGTCCCGCATCCATCCGCGGTTGGTCCGATGCAGAATGAACTGGACGTTCGTGAGGTCGGCCCCTGAGCGTGTGAGATAAGAGCGGGCGAGTTTTTCCTCGGCCTGGTTGCGGACGAGGATGCGCGCGATTTCGCCGGGGGAAATCTTGCGGACCATTTCCCCATAAACCCAGCGGATGGTGTCGAGCTTGTCCGGCCAATCGGTCGCGTTGTGGGGCCACCCCAGCCAGGTGGCCTCGTGTCGTTCCCATTCGGCCGGCATTGCGAAACCCAGTTCCTGCGGGGCTTTATCGGTTCTCGTATCTTGCATTGCCATAGAAAACTCATAAGCAAGATAAGGGTCCCGGCGCATTTGTCCATGCCACTCGCCCTGGGACCCCAACCCGTTATATCCGCCGCCTCACTTCAGCAGGCCCATGGTCACGGCAATCGCCTCCTGGCGGACGGAGAGGATCTGGCGCAGGTCTTCCTGTGCCTTCTCGAGGTCGGTTTCCTTCTTCTTGCGGGCCTCTCTGAGTTGGGCCATTCTGGTCTTCAATTCCGCGTTCGTAGCCTTGGCGTCAATGGCCGTGCGCAGCGCGTCAAGCTCCGGATTGGGCTCGCGACCGAATCCGCCCGGACCGCCCGGACCGCCAGGAAACCCGCCCGGACCGCCGCCCGGACCGCCGCCCGGACCGCCCTGGAATTGAGCGCCATCAGGCCCCTGGCCGCCCATCTGCGGGGGCGGACCGCCCTGGCCTTCCGGGCCTCCCGGACCGCCGCGGAACCCGCCCCGAGGGCCGAACCCGCCCATGCCGCCCGGGCCGCCGAGGCCCCTGCGCAAGTCGAAGACCTTGGTGATGCGCACGGAGATGAGTTTCCATTCGGAATCGTCTTTCACCTCGAACTGTTCGCGGAGACGGTCCAACATGCGCTGACGCATCTGCGCCGGGTCGAAGTTGCCCGGGGACGGCTCCTGGGCCTGGAGGTTTCCGGCGCTCGTGAACAGGCAGGCGGCCGTTCCGAGAGCGCCGAACATTGCGGATGAGATGATTGTCATTGTTTTCATATAGAATTCTCAATTTACAGCTATCAGAATAACAGAGAACACCTTAAGAGAGCATTAAGAAAGCGCGGCGCGCGGATTGTCTGAGGCTCCGCTTCGTTAGAACCCTCCTCCGCCTCCGCCTCCGCCGCTGCCTTCTCCTCCGCCTCCTCCGCCGCCTCCGGCGCCCATCCCTGTAGCGGTGGATTTGCCGGAGTTTTGGCCAAAGCCCGAGGCCGAGCTTTGCTGTTGGTTCTGGCGGGCGGTCAGCGGATTGCCCTGGCCCAACAAGGAATTGCGGTTGTTGCCGTTGTTGCGCATGGCGGTGTTTCGATTGAACAGGTCCTGCAGGACCTGGCTCACGTCCTGCGGGTCAGCGTTGTTCAATTCATAGAACTTCACCTTCTCCTTCCGGGCGGAGCCGGCGTCGAGCTTTTCAACGAGCCTGGCAATTTGGGGCATGTAAGTGGCCGGCGCACTGACCAGGAGCGAGGAGGTGCGCGGCTCGGCCACGACCAGGACGCGGCTCTTCCTGTTCGCCCGATTGCCGGCGCCTGTGGAATCGGCCTCGGGGAAGGCGTCGGGCGGGCCGTCGAAGTGAAAGCCCATTTGATTCTGCTCGGCGCTGTTGGCGGTGGTGTCGGGGAAGAGTTGCGAGAGGCTGCCGGCCAGTTCGGCGGCATCGGCGTGGGCCAGCGGGAAGATGCGCAATTCGGTGATGTCAGTGACGGGCTGATCGATTTGGGCCGCCAGGTTCAAAATGGCGGTCATCGAGGCGCCAGGCGCGCTCACGATTAAGGAATTGGACGCCTCGTCGGCGGTGGCCACGACTCTGCCCAGGCCGGCGCTGCCGGCCCCGGCCTCCTCAGTGCCGCCCGCCCCGGCCGGTTCCCCGGGAAAGCCCGGGGGACCGCCGCGGCCGCCCGGGGAGAAGCCCTGGGGGCCGGTGTTCATGCCGCCGCTGTTTTGGCCGGAGGTTTGGGTGGAAAAGAGCTGCTGCACCACCGCCGCCAACTGCTTGGCATCCGCATAGCGCAAGGGGATGACTTTGAGCGAGGAGGCGGTTGCCAGGGAACAGTCAAGGGCGGCCACGATCTTGAGGGCCCGGCGGATGTCGGCCTTGGGGGCCACCAGGATTAGGGCATTGGCGCTTTCATTGACCGAGAGGGAGGCCTCGCCAGGGAGCAGCGGCCGCAGATTGTTCATCAACTGGACTGCCCCGATATACCGAACGGGGATGATCTGCATGACGACTTCCTGGGTTTTCTCGACGGCCTCGGGATTGTTGCCGGCGACCACCTCGAGGTCCTGGTGTTTCGCCTCGGCCAGGCTCATGAGGGTCAGGATGCGCCCCTTCCGCGCGAGGGCATAGCCGTTGTTCCGGAGAACGGAATTGAGCAACCGGACTGCCTCCTCGCGCGTGACGGGCGCCTTGCTCGATAGGTCCACGCTGCCCCGCACTTCGGTTTGCACGTTGATCACAAAGCCCGCGGCATCGCTGAAGTACTCCAGCACCAGGTTCAGCGGGGCATTCCGGAAGTTCAGGGTGAGGCCGGCGGCCCCGCCGCCCAGGGCGGCGGCGGGGCCGGCATTCTGTGAAGCCGCGGTCCCCAGACACGAAATGACAGCGCCCAGCATCACCCGCAGAATCCATCTTCGATTCGTTTTCATGCCGGCAGCCTAGCGCAGACCACCTTAAGAGAACGTGAAGCGGACAATAAATTTATCGCGGCGACAAATTCATTGCCATCCTGCGCCCTGGCGGGCATGCTCCTGCCGATGATGGCTTATGCCGAAGGTGCAGCCTGAAGTCTATTGCCGGCCCCCCTGGCAGCGGATGATGCGCATCCACGAGATTCTGCAGAAGGGCCGCTATCCCAATTGCACTTGCCTTGCCGAGGAATTCGAGGTTTCGTCCCGCACCGTCAAGCGGGACGTGGACTTCATGAAATGCCGGCTGAATCTGCCGATCGAGTACGATGCCAAGCGCAACGGATACTACTACACCGTGCCGGTTGTGCACCTGCCGGCCATCTCGATTACGGAAGCGGAGATATTTGCCTTGCTGGTGGCGCAGAAGGCCATCACTCAGTATCAAGGCACTCCTTTCCATCAGCCGCTGGAGGCAGCATTTCGCAAACTCAGCGGCCAACTGGACGGCCGCCTGCGCTTCACCCTGGGCAGCCTGGACGACGTGCTCTCCTTCCGGCCTTTCGCCCCGGAGGACACCCACCTGGATGTCTTCGAGGCGATCACTCGCGCCTTGAAGGAGTGCCGGGAGCTGAGGTTTCTCTACCGGAACTTCGGCGCGCCCAGGGCGCGGCGCCGGCGGGTGCATCCGTATCACCTGGCCTGCATCAATAACCTCTGGTACCTGTTCGCCTTTGACGTCAACCGCCAGGACTTGCGCACCTTCTCCCTAACCCGTGTAACCCGGCCGGAAATCACCCCCCAGCGGTTTGTGAAACTTCGGGACTTCGATCTCGATAAACACCTGCGCGGCAGCTTCAGTGTCTATACCGGCCACGGCGATTACGAGGTGGTCCTGGATTTCGACGACTGGGCCGCCGAGTCCATTCGCGGCCGCCGCTGGCACGCCAGCCAGGAATTGACCGCAATGCCCGGGGGCCGGGTCCGGCTGCGAATGCGATTGACCAGCCTCAAGGAGGTGGACCGATGGGCCCTGAGCTGGGGCGGGCATGTGACCGTTGTCCGGCCCAAGGCCCTGGCCGTGCGGTTGCGCGAGATGGCCCTGGATGTGCGCCGCCGCTACACCAGCACCGGAGCCTTAAAGCCCAACGCGAGCCCGGGCGGACAAAGGTCCGGAGGTCTGGGCAAACAATCACATTAAAAAACGATGAAAGAGCCGGAGGGAACTGGCCTTGGCATGGCGCCCCCAGTTCCTTTCGGTTCGGAGGTGGATGCCTTGCTCTCACCTGCCGTGGGCCGCTAGAACCAGATGGGCGACTGAACGGATCGCCCCGGCGCGAGCAGAAGACCGCCGACCAGCATCCGGAATCAGACATGAAGTCGTGGACCGCAGAGCAAACATTTTTAGCAGTAAGTGTGCCAGACCCGATGGAAAAAATCCGCAACGAACGCTTCTTACCTATTGACCGTCGCCGTAATGGGCGACCCGTTTCGAAAGGCAGGACCGAGTCGAGGCGGGAGCAGGTTTTTTGTTTACAGCGGATGTGGTTTGGCTCAGGCTTGCCCCGAAACACAAACCAGTTTGGGTCGGCTGTTGTTGCGGTGTCGGCGGCTAGTGGTCCGGTATGAGTTCAGCGTCCATAGATAATTGGGTTCCAGGCGTTTTATCGGACGGGCAGGTCCGCACTCTGGTACGAGAGGGCTGGCTTGAGCATCTCCACCCCGATTGCATCGACGGCTCTGCTCTCGACCTGACCGTCAGCGCAGAAGGTTACGAGATGAAGCGCGGCTCCGTGAAGCCCTTTGGTGGGAATTACGAGCAGGACGTGCTGAAGGACGCCGGACTCGCAACGCGAGTGGAACCGGTCGCTGGAGTCTTCTCCTTGGAAAGTCGCAAGACCTTCGTGTTCCGCGTTGAGCAAGAACTCGGCTCAGCCCTTCTCCATTCCAGGGTCGTTTACGGTCAGGCAACCGCAAGGAGTTCGGTTGGCCGGGTTGATGTGCTGACCCGATTAATCGTGGACGGCATGGACACCTACGAATCGTTTGACCCGGAGGGGGTCGGCAGTCAAAAGGGCCGCATGTTTATCGAGGTCTCGCCCCTCACGTTCAACGTCCTCGTAAAGCCCGGCGAATCCCTCTCCCAACTCCGTTTGTTCAAAGGAAGGCCGGAGGATTGCGAAATCCGAGGGGAGGTTCTGTATCGGTCCGTTCTCAAGGGGGCGGCTCCGTCCGGTGTTCGCCGGAGGAACGAGCACGGCACCCTATCCGTCGATTTGAGCAACGCACCGGTTGGAAAGAGCGATGTTGGGTGCGCCTTTCGCGCCAGGGGGTTTAAGGACGCGAACGAGAGGAGAGCTTTCCCTGTACCGTTGTGGAAGGCAATGCCGAAGGACCGGCCAGACCCCAAGGACTTTTGGGAACTCTTGCCATGCGACTGCTCAGGCAAGCAAAAGTACCTTAATATCACGAAGGAACGGTTCTACATTCTGCGCTCCAGAGAGAGAATCGCACTTCCTCCCAGCGTTGCCGTCTATTGCAGAGCAACAGATGAGACCATCGGTGAAATGAGGATTCATTATGCTGGTTTCGTCCATCCCGGTTTCGGATTTGGGCGCAAGGACGGCAGTGACGGTACGCCCCTCATTTTTGAGGTGCGCGGGCACGACGTTGAGGTTATGTTAAGCGATGAGGAGGTAATGGCTCGACTAACATTTTATCGGATGTCCGCTGATGCTCAGAAAAAGAGCGCTTATGACAAACAGACGCTCCTCCTTTCCAATTTCTTCAAACCGTGGCATTGAGGAAGTATAATGAATATCACAAACCAACCTGTTCTTGAGGCCGTCAGGAAGAATTTTAAGATTGTTCGCTTGGCGGAAGGGGACGTTAGGTGCCGAACTGACCACCTCTCGAATTTCAGGAATCTCGTTCTGTCGAACGAGAGGATGTACCCGGCGATGGAACATTGGTACAAGGAAAAGGTGCTCCCAGGGATTCGGCAATCGCAACGCGTGGCCTTCATCGGATACCTGGACGAACAACCCGTCGCCTCGGCGGTGGTGAAGAAGGATACCGATGCGAAGTTCTGCCACCTCCGCATCGACGAGAGTTTGCGCGATGTTCACCTCGGCGAAGTGTTTTTTTCGTTGATGGCACTTGAAATCCGCGACCTCGCCAAGAACGTCCACTTCACCCTTCCGAAGAGCGTCTGGGAGAGCAAGGGCCTGTTTTTTAGCTCCTTCGGATTCTCGTCAGCGGAAGTCGCCGAGACCCAATACCGGCTTTTTGACCAGGAACTCCAATGTGCAGGAGCGTTTAGCTGCGTCTGGAATTCCGTCCTGGAGAAGATTCCGAAACTGGCCGACCTTTACGCGTTCGGTGGTTTCTCCCCCGACAGCCAGTTGCTAATGGCAATCCAGCCCGAATTCGCCGACAGGATTCTCCAGAAGAAAAAAACCGTGGAAATACGGCGGCGCTTCTCAAACCGGTGGCTTGGTCATCGGATGAATCTGTACGCTTCTTCACCGGTGATGAGTCTGGTGGGTGAAGCCAGAATAGCCGGAATCGTCCTCGACAAGCCCGAGGTTATCTGGGAGAGGTTTCAAAGCGAGGTCGGTTGTTCTCGCGCCGAGTTCGACGTTTACACGAGAGGCGCGCAGGGGGTTTACGCTATCGAAATGGATGACATTATGCCCTACCGGGACCGCGTGCCTTTGGCGCAAATCTCCTATCTCCTGAACGAGGACTTGACCCCGCCACAATCCTACGTGACGTTGGAGAAAAACAGACCTTGGGCGAGAGCAATTTCCCTGGCGGCCTGCCTTCATGGGTGTTTCAAGAGTACTCTCTCGTTCTGTGTGGACCGGGGGGCGTTTCGGGGGTCGAGCCGCGCCGTAAACACCCCTCCTCCTGTTGCACAGCGTCAAGTTCAAATGGAATTCAGCGCAATGCCGTGAGTGTTGGAAGGAGTTCCCTGTCGGGAGCGCCAAACAGGCAACGTTGACGGTGGTGCAACAGAGCACTGCTCGGCGGCCCTTCCTCAGTCCACCACGACCCGCCTTCAAACCTCCAGAACAAACGTCGCCTCGACCTCATCAGCATTAACTGAAGCAGCGCAATTCCTGCGCAGCGGAGGGCCGCCGGTGAGCAATTCCTGCGCGCTTCCGAGCGCCGCCATGGAGGCGCGCCATGCGCGGGGCAGGCGGAAGTCTCGGAAACGCCGGGCAAAAGGCCGATTGGCACATTTCGTGCGGCGCGGCAAGATGTACCGCAGGGCATTGCCATGGCGTGTGGCCGGACGAGACGAATAACAAATCAAACGCAGGAGATTATCATAATGAGAATGCAGAATTGTTTGGTAGCGGCGGGAGTTGGCGCCGCTTTGTGTTTAAGCGCGAGCAACAGTTTGGCCCAGAACAACGGCGGCGGCGGCGGCTTCGGCGGCGGGCGCGGCCGGCAACGCAACATGGATCCGGCCCAGAGGGAGCAACAGATGATGGACCGTTACAAAGAGGTCCTGGAAGTCAACAATGACGATGAGTGGAATGCAATGAAGCCGATGATTCAAAAGGTCATGGATGCGCGGAGGGAATCCTTCGCCGGCGGCATGGGCCGTGGCATGTTTGGAGGCCGGCGGGGCGGCGCCGGCGGCGGCGGCGGCGACCAGGGCGGCGGCAACGGCAACGGCAACGGCATGCGGCGGGGACCCGGCGGCGAGCCAAGTCCTGAGCTCGAGGCCCTGCGGAAGGCCATCGATGCGAAGGCCAGCACGGGCGAGATCAAAACCGCCCTGGCCAGGTACGTCGAGTTCCGCAAGACCAAAGCCGAGCAATTGAAAACCGCGCAGGAGAACTTGCGCAAGGTGCTGACGGCCCGGCAGGAGGCGATCGCCACAGTCAACGGGCTGCTTTGAGGCGCCCGGCCTCGAGGGCCGTTGAAAGGCCCCGGGCCAAGCACAGATTGCCGTGGATCAAGAGAAGCTGGCCGGCGCAGCCGGTCTTAAATTCAAATCGAACCAGGTCATGAGCGAGAACGTTATGCAGGATACAAAGCCATTGCTCGACAAGATGGTCGCGGCCAAACAGCTATCGACCACCGATGCCGAGGCCTTGGCCCGCCAGACGCAATCTGGCGCGCCGCAACCGGCGGACGAGGAGGCCGTGCTGCGGTGGTTGGCGAGGGAATACGACCTGGCCTTTACGTCGCTGGAGGACGTCGAACCGGACCGCCAGCTTCTCTCATTGTTCCCGGCCCGCATTCTGCTCAAGGAAGAGCTGCTGCCGCTCAGGCGGATTAACGGCGTCGTCGAGGTGGCCACCAGCCGCCTCTTTGCCACGCAGGGCCTGGATGCGCTCAAGAGCATGACGGGCTTGAACCTCAAACCCGTGTTGGCCACCAGCGAGGCCATCCAGCGGGAGATGAAAAAGCGCCTGGGGGTGGGGGCCGATACGATTGACACGCTGGGCGAGGACGGGACTTTTCTGGTGGTGGACGAAGGGCCGGGCGAGGACACCGACCTGGACAGCGCGGCAGAAGACGCCTCGATCATTCGCTTTGTCAACCAGGTCCTGCGGGACTCCATCGAACTGCGCTCCTCGGACATCCACCTCGAGCCCTTCGAGGACGAGTTCCGCATCCGTTACCGCATTGACGGCGTGCTGCAGGACGTGCCGGTGCCCGCCCAACTCAAGCGGTTTCAGCCTGCCATCGTCTCGCGGATCAAGATTTTGAGCCACCTCAACATCGCCGAGAAACGCCTCCCGCAGGACGGGCGCATCAAGATCCGCATTGACGACGCGGAGGTGGACATTCGCGTCTCGGTCATTCCCATGCTGCACGGCGAGGCGGTGGTCATGCGCCTGCTCCGCCAAAACGCAACCTTGCGCGGCATGGAGGAACTCGACATGGCCCCGCGCGAGTTGAACTGCTTCCGGCGCGTGCTCCAACTGCCGCACGGCATTATCCTGGTCACCGGCCCCACCGGCAGCGGCAAGACCTCTACTCTCTATACGGCCCTGAACGAAATCAACGACGCGGAGCGGAAGATCATCACCATTGAAGACCCGGTTGAGTACCAGCTCAAAGGGGTCAACCAAATCCAGGTGTCGGAAAAGGCCGGGTTGACCTTTGCCCGCGGCCTGCGCTCCATTCTGCGCCACGACCCGGACGTGGTTCTGATCGGTGAAATCCGCGATCATGAAACGGCGCAAATTGCCGTGCAGGCCTCCCTGACGGGCCACTTGGTCTTCTCGACCCTCCACACCAACGATGCCCCCGGCGCCCTGACCCGCCTGGTAGATATGGGCGTCGAACCCTACCTGGTGGCCTCCTCGCTCGAGGCGGTCCTGGCCCAGCGCCTGGTCCGCGTCCTGTGCCCGCGCTGCAAACAGGAAGACCGTTCCCCAACCGCCCAGACCTTCAAGGAGAAGATCGGCATCTCCCCCGGCACCCCCGTCTATCGCTCCGTCGGCTGCGAGGAATGCCGGCAGACCGGTTTCTATGGCCGGCACGCCATCTTCGAATGGATGGACAGCACGCTGGAAATCCGCCAATTGATTTTGAAGAATGTCTCCAGCGATGTCCTGGGCGACGCCGCCCGCCGCTCCGGCATGCGCACGCTGGCCGAAGACGGCTGGCGCCTGGTCAACCTGGGCATCACAACGGTCGAGGAAGTCCTGAGCGTGACGACAGCCAAAGAGGTGGAGACCTCGACCAAGATCACACCTCCCCCCCCTGACGACCACCCCCGGGAGGCCCACATCTCGCCTGTCCTGGCCCCAGGCCGGCACTCCGATGGCGCAGCGTAGTTCAGACTCACTCTTATGCCCCTTTTCCAATACAAGGCATTGCAGGCCAATGGCGCGGTAGCCGAAGGCAAGCTCGAAGCAGCCGGCCGGCAGGAGGCCTTTCAGCAAATGGCCGGCCTTGGCCTGCGGCCAGTCAGCCTTTCCGAGCAGGCGGGCGCCCAGGCAAAAACCAGCGGCGGCCTCCCCGGTTCGCTCGGGTCCATCTCCCTTTTTCAGCGCTCCGTCAAGGTATCCTCGCGCGCCCTGGAGAACTTCACCAGGTTGCTCTCGAGCCTGCTGGCGGCGGGCGTCCCTCTGAGCCGGGCCCTGGTCATTCTCTATAAAGAAGCCTCGACGCCGGCCGCCGCCGCCAAATGGAAGGAAGTCCATGACTACGTCATCGACGGCATGTCGCTGGCCGATGCCATGGCAAAATCGCCGGAGACTTTTCCGCGCGTCTATATCGCCATGGTGCAAGCCGGCGAGGTGGGAGGGTTCCTCGACGTAGTCCTGGCCCAGATTGCCGATTTCCAGTCGCGCGAGAAGGACCTCCGGTCCAAGGTCATGGCCGCGATGCTCTATCCCTGCGTGTTGCTGGTCCTGGCCCTGGGCGTGCTCGTGTTCCTGCTGACCTTTTTCATTCCAAAGTTCCAGGTCATTTTTGCCGGCCTGGGAGCCGCCCTTCCCTTGCCGACCCAAGTCGTGCTGGCTATCAGCTACGGCCTGCGGCATTACGGCCTCTTTGTGGCCGCCGGCGCCTGCATCGGGTTCCTCCTGGTTCGCAGTTGGTTCGCCTCCGAGAAAGGCCGGCGGATTTGGGAGCGCATCGTCCTGCGCGCGCCCCTGGTCGGACCCCTGGTCGCCCAGTTCGCCATGGCGCGCTTTTGCCGCATGCTCGGCACGCTCCTGGGCGCCGGCGTCCCGCTGGTCCAGGCCCTGAGCGTCGCCCGCAAATCCATCGGCAACCAAATCCTCGTCGACGCCGTATCGTCATCCATCGAACGCGTTCAGCAGGGCGGCCAACTCGGGGCCAGCCTGGCCGATTGCAAGGGCTTGTTCCCGAGCTCGGTCCTGGAGATGATCTCCATTGCCGAGGAGAGCGGCCGCCTCGACCAGGAGCTGGTGCGCATCGCCAACGTCACCGAAGGCGACCTGGACCGCAACTTGAAGACGGCCGTCGCTTTCGCCGAACCGATGATGCTCTTTTTTATCGCCGGATTCATCGGAACGATCTTCATTAGCATGGTCCTTCCGATCTTCGAGATGCAAGAGCACATCAAATGACCCAATCACCGTAACCATCTATGAGAATCAACCTTCGTCACACAAACCGAATCGCCGCGCTCCGCCGGCACGGGTTCACCCTGGTGGAAATGCTGCTGGTGCTGGTCATCCTGGCCACGCTGGCTGCGATCGTCTATCCCAAAGTCATGGGCCGCGGCAAGCAGGCCAGAAACACCGCCGCCCTGGCGCAGATCGCCAGCTTCAAGAGCGCCCTGGATGCCTTCGAGGTCGACAACGGCTACTTCCCCAAAGGCCGCAACGGGTTGACGGACCTCGTCGTGCAGCCCCGCGATGCCGTGAGTTGGCACGGGCCCTACATGGACCAGATCCCCAAGGACCCGTGGAACCAGGATTACATCTACGAATGCCCGGGCAAACACAACCCCAGTTCCTACGACATCAGTTCTCTGGGCCAGCCCGGAGACAACATGCCCATCGGCAACTGGGCCATGGACCGGCAGTAACTCCATGCAAACGCGGCGGCTCACATGCGGCGCCAAGGGCGGAGGCCGAAGGCCGAAGGCCGGCTTCACACTCATCGAGCTCATCCTGGTGATGGCTCTTATCACCATAGCCGTCTCGGTGACCGCCCCCACCCTCTCCCGGTTTTTCAGAGGGCGCGCGCTGGAGTCCGAAGCGCGGCGTTTTCTGGCGCTGACCCACAACGGCCAGAGCCGGGCGGTTTCGGAGGGCCTGCCCATGGACCTGTGGATCAATCCCGAGGAAGGCAGGTTCGGTCTCGAGGCCGAGCCCAGCTATGACAATAGCGATCCCCGGAAGGTGGACTTGCAACTGGACCCCAGCCTCCAAATCAGGATTGAAATGGGGGCTGTCTCTGCCTTGACCAACTCCGGCAATGGCGGCCAGGCGGCCAGCGTGGCCAGCATCCCTCGCACGCTGCTGGTTAAACCCGGCATGCCGACCATTCGTTTCATGCCCGACGGCTCGATAGCCGACACCAGCCCGCAGATGCTCTGCCTGGCCGGCCGCGACGGCTTCGCGCTCTGGCTCAAACAAACCCGAAACCGCCTCGCTTATGAGATTAAGGCTAATCCCCAGGAGTGAGCGGTCGAAGGGCTTTACCCTGGCCGAAGTCCTGGCCGCCCTCCTGCTGATGGGGATCGTGGTCCCGGTCGCCATTCAAGGCATGCACATCGCCAGCCGCGCCGGGGAGGTCGCCGCCCGCAAGGGTGAAGCCGCTCGCATCGCCCAGCGCGTCCTCAACGAAAACGTCGTCACCACCAACTGGAACCAGTCCTCCCAGAGCGGCACGGTCCTGGAGGGCCTGCGCCGATACCGCTGGAACCTGCACAGCGACACCTGGACCCAGGACCCCAACCAGAGCGTTATCCTTCAACTGTCCGTGGAAGTTTTTTATGTCGCCCAGAATAGCGAGTACTCGCTCCGCATGAGCACTTTGGTCGACAGCACCCCGCAAACCAATGGCGCGTCCCAATAACACACCCGCCTGGACCCGGCCCTGCGCCTTTACGCTGGTCGAAGTGCTTCTGGCCTTGGCCATCTGCGCGATTGTGCTGGTCGCCATCAATGCCGTGTTTGCCACCGCGGTGCGGTTGCGCGACCGCACCTCGGCCAACGTGGACCAGTCGCTCCCGGTCAACTTCGCCTTCGAGAAGATACGCGGGGACCTCAAGAGCGTGGTGGGGCCGTTCGGTTTCCTGGCCGGCGATTTCAAATGCGACGCCCAAACCATGGGCGCCAGCATGGGCCTCTCGGCCTCTTCCGGGGGAGGACTGGATTTCTTTGCCTCGAGCGGCGTTATCGGCGACGAGGCCCCCTGGGGCGACATCCAGGAGGTCTATTACCAGTTGATGCCCGCAACGGATCGCCGCAAGTCCCTGGGCCTGGATTTCGTGCGTTGCGTCAACCGCAATCTCCTGGCCACCACGACCGTAACCCCGGACACCCAATTGCTCATGAGCGATGTCGAGAGGGTGGACTTCGAGTGCTTCGACGGCACCCAATGGCGCACCACATGGGACACCAGCTCCGGCGACACCAATCTGCCGACCGCGGTCCGGATTCGCATTGAACCGGCCGTGGACCGCACCGTCGCCGGCTCCAAGCCCGAGCCGTACGAACTCATCGTGCCCCTGATCACCCAGACCCGGACCACCAACTCACTGCAAGGCGCCAGCTCAGCGCAAGGCGCCTCGGGAGGCCAGTGATGAGAATGCCCACCCCAGCCCCCTGCCGGCGCGGCTCGATCCTCGTCATCGTGCTCTGGATCACCTTCGGGCTCATCAGTCTGGCCATCTACTTTGCCGGCTCGATGAACTTCGAGTTGCGCGCTGCCGACAACCGCGTGGCCAGCCAGGACGCCGAGCAGGCCATCGAAGGCGCCGCCCGGTATATCACCTACCTCCTGGCCAACCAGATTGCCAACGGCTCAAACGGCTTCGTGCTCGACCCCTCCAGCTATGTCAATGAGGCCGTCCCCGTCGGCGAAGCCCACTTCTGGATCATTGGCCGTGACACCAACAACGTGGCCACCGGCCCGGGCCGCCTTTGCTTCGGCCTGGTCGACGAAGCCTCCAAGCTCAACCTCAATTCGCTCATCAACTCCCCTCTGACCTTCAGCAACCAGATTATATGGCTGCCCCGCATGACCACGGACCTGGCCACCGGCATTCTCGACTGGCGCGACACCAACGGCAACGGTCCCACCGTCTCCACCTACGCCTCCCAACAACCCTCTTACATCTGCAAGAACGACCCCTTCGAGACCGTCGACGAATTGCGGCTGGTTTATGGCGCTGAAATGGACATCCTCGCAGGCGAAGATATGAACCGCAACGGCGTCCTCGACCCGAACGAGACGGATGCGAACCAGAACAACATGCTCGACCCCGGCGTCCTCGAGTACTTCACGGTCTATAGCCGCGAGACCAATACGGCCAGCATCAACATCAGCAACCTCACCACCACCGCCGTCACCCAGTTGAACTCCCTCTTGGAGACCAACCTCGGCAGCGCGCGCGCCGCCGTCATCCTCGCCAATCTCGGCTTGTCCACCGCGGCCGAGGGCGCCGGGAGCCGCGGGGGCGGGGCCGGGGGCGGAGGCCGCGGCGGGGGCCGCGGAGGCGGGGGCCGTGGAGGCGGGGGCCGCGGCGGCGGCGGGGGCGGCGGAGGGGGCGGGGGCGGCGGGGGCGGAGGGGGCGGAGGCCGTGGACTCGTGGACGATGCAGTCCAGGCCGATGCGGCCGGGCCCGGTGGAGGCGGGATGACTAGAGGCATGGCTGGCGGCTCAACAACTCCCACTTTCGCCAGTCCGCTGGCGTTTTACGCCAAGAGTGGAATGACCTCGACCGAGTTTGCCCTCATCGCCACCAATCTCACCACTACCACCAACAAGATCATCGAAGGCCGCGTCAATGTGAACACCGCCTGCGCGGCCGTCCTGACCTGCCTGCTGAACGACGACGACTCGGCCGCCGCGCAACTGGTCAATTACCGCTTGAGCAACCCCAACAACCTCACCTCGGTCGCCTGGGTCAGTGACGCCCTGAGCTCGAGCTTCCCGGATGCCATGACGGCCATCGAGGCGGGAGACTTTATCACCACGCAGAGCTTCCAGTTCACCGCCGATATTGCCGCCCTTGGACCCTACGGGCGCGGCTACCGGCGCGTGAAATTCGTCTTCGATACCAGCTCGGGCGTCCCTCATGTTCTCTATCGCCAGGACCTTACCCACCTGGGTTGGGCCCTGGGCAAAAAGGTGCGGCAAGATTACGTCCTGGCCAACAACATAAGATGACGATGGAGTCAATGAAAAGCCTTAGACCAGACCCTGTGGAATCCGAAAACATCTTCGTGTCCGTGTTCAACCCGCTAATGTCATGATCGATTTGTCCCATTTGCATCTTCGGAAACGCAAGCGGCTCTCCTCGGTGCTGGGGTTGACGCTGGACGGCAGCCGCCTCGACGGCCTGGTGCTCCAGCGCGCCATGGGCGCCTTTCACGTCCGGCAGGCCTTTTCGGTCTCCCTCTCCCTGGACCCGCTGACCAACGCCCCGGAACTGGTTGGGCGCGAGATTCGCAACCACCTGGATGCGGCCGGGGTGCGCGAGCGCAGGTGCGTGGTCGGCCTGCCTCTCAAGTGGGTGCTTGCCACGCACGTCGAGCTTCCTGATTTGCCCGAGGCGGACATCGCCAGTTTCCTGCAAATCGAGGCCGAACGCGGGTTCCCCTGCGACGTGCAGACCCTCCAGGTCGTCACCTCGCGCTGCCAGCCGCCCGGAGGCAAACAACAGGCCCTGCTGACCGGGGTCCCCAAGAACCACGTCGCCGCCCTCGACCGGGTGCTGCGGGCTGCGAAACTCAAGCCGGTCAGCTTGTCGCTGGGCATCGCGGCCCTCCAACCGGCCGTGGCGGGCGATTCCGGCGGCGATCTGGCCCTGGCCATTGGCGAGACCCACGTGGCTTTGCAGGTCACTTGCGGCGGCGGTGTGGCTGCCCTGCGCGCCCTCGAGGGCGCCCTGGAGATCGAGGGCGCCCAGCACGTGCTCCACGCCGACCTGGTCGCCCGCGAGGCACGGATTACCCTGGGCCAACTCCCCGCCGAACTCCGCCAGGCCGTTCGCCGTGTCCGTATCTTCGGCCCCTCCAACCTGGCCCGGCAATTGGCCGACGAAATGGAATTGCGCTTCGAGTCCATGGGCCTGGAAATCGAATGCGTGAGCGCCTATTCTCCCAAGGAGTTCGGCCTCGAGGTCCCGCCCGGCGTTGCGGTCTCCCCGGCCTTGAGCCTGGCTGCACGGCTCCTGGCCGGACAAGCCGGCGTCTTCGAATTCATCCCGCCCCGCGTCAGTTCCTGGCGGCAGATGACGACCCGTTATTCCTCCGGCAGGCTGCGCACCGCCCTGACCGCCGCCGGTTCGGCGGCCCTGCTGGCGGGAGTTTTCTTTTCTTACCAGCAGTGGCGGCTTTGGGGTTTGGAATCGCAATGGGGAGAATTGGCCCCCCAATGGAAGGAACTCCAGGCTATCAAGGCCAACATCAACCAATACGGCCCCTGGTACGACGAATCGGTCAAAGGCCTCTCCATCATGCGCGTCCTGAGCCAGGCCTTCCCCAAAGAGAGCAGCGTGACCGCCAAGACCGTCGAAATCGGCGATCTCAAGACTGTGACCTGCACGGGCGTCGCAAAGAACTACAACGCACTGCTCCAGACCAAAGAACGTCTGCGCGCGCTCAAACAGGTCCGCGATGTCAATCTCATCTCCACGCGCGGGCAGCCCCCTGCCATCGCGTTCACTTTCACCTTCACCTGGAACCAGGGAGGCAGCCGTGCAAATTAAGAACCGCCAACAACTCCTGGTCATCATCACGATCTCGGCCGCCGCCTTGTTCCTTGCGGACAAGGTCCTGTTCTCACCGCTTCTGAGCGCCTGGGATTCCCGGCAGACCCGAATTGCCCAGTTGCGCAAGCAGATCACCCAAGCCAAGGCCCTCCGGGCCCGCGCGCAGGGCATCCGCAACTATTGGCGGGAGATTTCCCAGAGGTCTCTCACCAACGACACCTCCGCCGCCGAACAACAGGTCTTCCAGGCTGCCACGCAATGGGCGCAGGACAGCGGCGTCACCATCGGCGCCATCAACCGCCAATGGAAGCACGACTCCGATGATTACTCCACCTACGAGTGCCACATCGATGCCAGCGGCGACCTGGGCCGCCTCACCCGCTTCCTGTGGGCCGCCGAGCGAGAACCGCTGGCTCTGAGGTTCCAGTCCATCGAACTGGGCGCCCGCGATAAAGAGGGCCGCCAAATGTCCCTGAGCCTCCAATTCAGCGCCCTCATCCTGACCCCGTCAACCCGATGAACCCCACACTCCTGCTCTCTCTGACCCTGCTCGGGGCTTCGCTGGCCGTGGCCCAGCAAGCCGACGCCCCGGCGCCCTCGGGCGCGCCCGCGCAGACCGAGGCCCTCCCGCTGGCCGGCGCCGCGCCCACGGCCCAGCAGGCTGTGCCCGCCAATGAACTCGAGGGCCTCGAGGCAATCCCGGGCACCAACGATGCCGCCGAACCCTTCGAACCGGGTCAAACCAACGCCCCAACCCAGCCGGGCGACGAAGTCCAGGACAACGGCCGCGGGGGCGGACTTCCCCGTTACGACGGCCGCCAATCGCGCCAAAACCGGTTCGACCGCGAGCGACAGCGCTCGAGGTTCTCGCGAGGCAACTCCGGAGCGGGGACAGATTCGGGCACCAACGGGCCCGGCAGCCTCGATTACGCTGCCTTCAAGGTGATTGTCGATCTCAATATCTTCGATCCGAATCGCGTCGCCTCTGGGCCCAGGCCGGCTGAGGCGCCCAGGGCCGAATACTTCGGCCTGGTGGGCACTGCGCACCTGGACAAGGGCACTTACGCAGGCACCTGGGCCGTCTTCACCGGCAGCGGTTCCCAATACGAGAAGGTCCTCAAAGTCTCCGATTCCATCGCCGGCTACAAAATCATCAAAATCGAAGCCGACTCTGTGAAGCTGGCCCGGGCGGCCACCAACACTGCCGCCAACCCTGTGAATCTGGCCCACGCAGCCACCAACACTGGCGCCAACTCTATGAAGTTCGCCGCCGCGACCAACGAGTTCGAGATGCAGATGGGCCAGCAAATGCGCCGCGAAGAAGCCGGTCCCTGGCAGCTCGCCGCCGCGCCCACGAGCTACTCCGCCAGTTCCTATTCCAGTTCAGGCTCCAGCTCCGAAATCTCCGGCACAGGCAGCGCCGCCCCCAGCGGCGAAGAAAACGATACCGTTAAAAAAATGATGCAACGACGCGCCCAAGAAGAGTCCAAATAAGTCCCCCTATGAAAACCTCCTATCCCTTCGTCTTGCTGGCCGGCCTCAGTTCCGGCCTGGTCCTCATGGCCGCCGAACCACCGCCCGGCGCCCCGGCCATCCTTACTCCGACCAATCCCACGCCGGCCAGGCTGGAAGAGGCCGTCCCGGCCGCCACTAACGCCCTGGCAGCCACGAATGCCCCGCCCGCCGCGGCTCCAGGGGAAGCTGCCGCCTCGGCCGCCGCCGCTACAAACTCCGGCCCAGCGGTCACCGTCGAAAATGGCGCCGGCGGCATCATGTTCAACTTCCATGGCGCCCCGCTCAAACTGGTTCTCGAGTACATGAGCGACGCCGCCGGATTCATCATCAACAACCAGGCTGACTCGCTGCGCGGCACCGTCGAGGTCTGGAGCAAGAAGCCCGTCACCAGGGATGAAGCCGTCGAACTGCTGGACTCGGTCCTGAGGAAGAACAAATACGCCATCAGCCGGAACGACCGCATCCTGACTATTTTCAGCATGGACAAAGCCAAGACCTCCTCGGAGTTGCCCGTCCGGCAAGTCTCCAAATGGGAGGATGTGGAGGACAACGATGACATAGGGACCTTTGTCATCCCGGTTCATTTTGTCAGCGCAACCCAGTTGAAGATGAATCTTCAGATCCTCCTGCCCCTGGACACCGAGCTCGCGGTCAACGAAAGCGCCAACTCCCTGGTCATGGTCGCCGCGGGACGCGATGTCCGCCGCGCCCTGAGAATCGTCAACGCCATCGACACCTCGGTCAGCGATTCCGCCATCAAGGTCTTCCGGCTCAAGTATGCCGACGCCAAGCAATTGGCCACCGAGATCATGACCTTGTTCGCACAGAACGCGCAGGGCGGCATGGGCGGGATGGGCCGCGCAATGATGTTCATGAATATGATGCGCGGCGGCGGCGGCGGCATGGGCGGCGGCCAAAGCACTACCACCCCGTCCGGCCAGAAAGTGGCCGCGACCTCCGACGACTACTCCAATTCCCTCATCGTCAACGCCGCCCCCCAAGTGATGGACACGATTGAAGCCATGATCCTGCAAGTCGACGTCGCCACCACCGATATCACCGAAGTGAAGATCTTCCCGCTCAAACACGCCGACCCAATCCAACTGGCCGATCAACTGGCGCAACTCTTCCCCGACACCTCCCGGACCGATACCGGCCCCGGTTTCGGCTTCCGCTTCGGCGGCGGTCCCTTTGGCGGCGGTTTCCGCGGCAATAACCAGGCGACCAGCAACACCCGAGACAAGAAGATGAGCCAGGTCATCGCTGTGCCCGAGCCGCGCACCCGCTCGATCATGGTCAGCGCAGCGGCGCAACTGATGCCGCATATCACCGAGATGATCGAGAAACTCGACACCGACGCCAGGCATGAGGTGGTAAAAATCTTTGAACTCGCCAACGCCGACCCGCAGGATGTCCAACAAATCCTCCAGGACCTGTTCCAGCGCTCCGGCAGCATTCGCGCCAACAGCAGTAGCACCCGCACCTCGATGATGGGCCAAGGCAACCCCCTGACTATGCGCGAGACCCAGAACCAACAGAACAACTCCAGCCTCAGTTCCTCGTTTGGCGGCACCGGCGGCCGGGGGGGCGGCGGGGGCGGGACTGGCATGAGCTTCTAGCTCGTTCATGGTTCATAATTCATAATTCATAATTCAATATGAGCAACCCATCCTCAAACTGGCACAAGCATCTGGCCGTCCTGGCGGCCCTCACCCTCTGTGTGCCGCTCCAGGCCCGCGCGCAGGCCAGAGGCGGCGGCGGCGGCGGCGGCGGCTTCGGCGGCGGCGGCGGCGCTCGCGGGGGCACTTCCTCCGCCAGCAGCCCATACCCCAGCGCCACGACCATCCCCGATGTTTATTTCTCCATCGACCCGGAGTCGCGCCGCGTCTTCACGATAGCCGATGAGGAAGCCAGCGCTGCTATCTCCCTGGTCATCTCGAACCTGGATCGGCCCAAACCGCAGGTCCTCATCAACGTGGTCTTCCTGGAAGTCACTTACAATAATGCCTCGGACATCGGCTTCGAGGGAGGCTGGAACAAGAATGTCCCTAACGGCACCTCGTACAATGCCGCCAACGCCTTCGGCATGTCCGGTATATCCTCGCTCGGCACGGTCGCCGCCACCAACGTCAATGTCTTCGGCCAGCCTGTCTCGAGTTTTAACGCCGTCTCGCCCGTGACCTCCCAAGGCGCCGGCCTCTACCAAATCCTGGGCGCCAACTATCAGGCAACCCTCCGCGCCATCGCCCAGGCCGGCAGCGTCAAGGTCCTCTCCAGACCCACCATCCTCGCTCGCAACAATCAGCCCGCCACCATCCTCGTCGGCCAGGAAGTCCCTTTGGTCCAGGCCACCCGCTACGACAACTTCGGCAATGTGATCAACTCGTTCAATTACACCGATGTCGGCGTCATCTTGAACGTCACTCCCTTTATCACCTCCAAGGGTCTGGTCGAGATGATCGTGGCCCCGCAGATTTCTTCCATCGACCCGACTCTCTCGATTCCCATCTCCGCCAATGCCACTGCCCCGGTCATTGACATCCGCCAAGCCAGCACCGTCGCCGTCACCCCGGACGGCGAAACGGTGGTTATCGGCGGCCTGATGGAAGACGACAAGACTGTAAGCACGATCAAGATCCCGTTCCTGGGCGACATCCCGCTCCTGGGAAACCTCTTCAGGCGGACCCAGAAGAGCAATGCCAAGATCGAGCTCATCATCTTCCTGACCCCTCATATCGCCCAGGACCCGTCGCAGCTTGTCGCCCTGTCCGATGTGGAAAAGCATAGGTCCAGCGGGCCAATGGGCTTCACCGAAGAGCAGCTCAACAAATTCCTGGACACCCTGCCTCCCAAAGCCGCGCCCAAAGCCGCGCCCAAAGCCGCGCCCAAGCGCACTGTCAAAGGCGCTCCCAGGAACGCTCCCGCAGATATGGCCCCGTCGCACGCGCCCGCCACAGACAACAACCTCAAGCCCGCCGCCTCCCCCAAAGACAGCCAATAACCCCCGATGGAACTAGCGCGCCGCAACCTGTTTGTCTATGTCCTGCTGGCGGGCGTTTGGGCGCTGATAGCCGCCTGGCAAGTTCAGGAGCATGTTCGGGTCGAGAACTATGCCCGGACCAGCCTGCGGAACCGCTCCAAAGACATCGCCGATACCATGGGTTCCTTCATCCGCGGCCTCCAGTGGGGGGGCGCGGTGTTCAGCGATCGGCTGCAGCCGGTGCTCGATCGTCTGGCAAGTTCCCCCACCAACGAACTGAGTTCCGCCGGCGAGGTCCTCTCGGTCTTGCTGCTCAATACCAACGGCGACCTGGTTGCCAAGGCGGGCAACCCTATCGATTTGCAGCAGAAGGACCTTCTCCAACAGAGCGAGCACTGGGGGCCAAAAAGCCTGGTCATCGCCTACCAGGTCGCGGGGGTCAGCATGAGGCAGGAAGGCGCAACCAATCCCGCCTCCCCGTTCCTGGTGGACACGAACGACATGCGCCGACGCTTCCCGCCGCGCCGTGACGAACGCAGGCCCGAACCAAACGCCTCCTCCAACGCGCTCGAGCGAATTGGTCCTGAAGGGCCGCCCCCAGGCCCCCCGGCGGGCCCTCCCCCGCCCCCAGGCGGCCGGCAAGGCGGTCCCCGCGACGGCGGCTTCAGACGCCGCCCGCCACCGTGGTGGTTAAGCCCGGAATTCCAGGCCCTGGCCCAGAAACGCGAAATGCACGTCCTCGTCCTGGCCATGTCCACCGGCGCCTACCAGGCCACCTGCCAGTACGACCTCCGGTTGCGGTATGTCACGATTCTCTTTGCCGCCATTTCGGCCGTCGGCTTGGGCCTGGCCTGGCGCAACCTGGCCAAGTCCTCCGAACTCCAAATCCGCCTGGTCCGCGCCAGCGAATTGAACACTCATCTCAAGGAGATGAACCTCGCCGCCGCCGGCCTGGCCCATGAAACGCGCAACCCCCTCAACATCATTCGCGGCCTGGCACAGATGCTCTCCAAGACGCCCAACGCACCGGTCGAAACTCAGGAAAAATCCCGGGAGATCATTAACGAGGCCGACAAGGTGGCCGGGCAATTGAACGAGTTTATCAACTACTCCCGCCCGCGCGAGGTGCGCCGCTCCAGGCTCGTCCTCGGCTCGGTGGTCAACGAGGTCATCCGGGCCTTGGGCTACGACCTGGAAGAGAAGAAGATCGACCTCCAGGTCGTTGGCGAGTCCATCAGCATCGAAGCCGACGACCAGCTTCTTCGGCAGGCCCTGTTCAATCTCCTGCTCAACGCCATTCAGGCCGTCGAACCGGGCGGAGAAATCCGCGTCTTCGCCGCCCGGCGCAACCCCGCCGAGGCGGTCCTGGAAATACGCGACAATGGACCCGGCGTTCCCCAGGAACGCCGCACCGAGATCTTCAGGCCCTACTTCACCACCCACAAGACCGGCACCGGCCTGGGTCTGGCGGTCGTCCAGCAGATCGTGCTGGCCCACGGCTGGGAAATCGAGTGCCTGCCCAACGCCCCCAAAGGCGCCCTCTTCCGCATCTCCCACGTCAAACTGGCCGCCTGACGGGTCTGGGCGCCGGGGTGCATCTCGCTTGGGAGCCGAACAGGTTTTCAAGCGACTTTGACCTCGACGCTTTGTAGGATGGAGGCATGAAGATCATCCATCTCATCTTTGTGCTTCTCTCCTGCGCAGCGGTCCGGGGCGCCTCCTTTACCAATGGCGGTTTCGAGGCTGGGTTGGACGGGTGGCGATTCTGGACGCGGGCCAGCGAGGCAGGCACGCTCAGGCTCGACACCCAGGAGCGCCATGGCGGACGGCAGTCCGGGCATGTCCAGCATCGCGGGGACACGGACTGGAGCCTGGAGCCGGGCCAGCGGCTTGGGGCCGAGCCGGGTGATTTGTTCGAGATGGAGATTTGGGTCAGGGCGGAGGGTGAAGGGAGCGTGACCTTCTGCGCGTCCACCTGGGACAAGGCAGGGAACGCGGTGGATTGGTCTTACGGGGAGCGCCAGGCCGTTTCGGGCAGCGGCTGGCAGTTGTTGCGAAGCCGGGTGCTGGTCCCCGAGGGCATCGCGCAGATCCAGCCGCGGCTCATCGGCTATGGCCAGGCCAGTGTTTGGGTGGACGATTTTGCCATCCGCAAGCAGGCGGGCCCGGGCTTGCGCCGCAATCGCAACCTCCCGGCGGTCCTGGCCCTGACCAACCAGTGGCTGACCGTGACCTTGACCACCTCCAATGCCGCCTTGAGCGTGCGCGACCAACGCACCGGCCGGAACTGGACACAGAAGCCCCAAGCCGGCGGCCTCGTCCTGAACGACGCGTCAGCGCAAGGCAACCGCATCCGGATGAGCCTTTTTCACGCGCCTTCCGGCCTTGAGCTGGCGGGCCGGGTGGAGTTGGCGGCGGATAGCCCTGAGTTTGTCTTGGAGTTGACGGCCGATGGGGAGATGCATTCCGCCCTGCGATTTCCCTACCCTTTCGAGGCGGCGCCGGGGGATTACCTGGTAGTCCCGATGAACGAAGGGATTTCGTATCCCGTCGAGGACAAGGGCGTGCCGTTGCACCGGCTGATCACCTACGGCGGCCACGGCATCTGCATGGCCTTCTGGGGAGTGACCGACGGCCAGGCCGGGCAGATGGCTATCTTTGAGACCTCCGACGATGCCGCCATCCAGATGAGCCGGGTGGATGGGCGGCTGGTGATCGCACCCGAGTGGGACCCGCAGAAGCAGGCCTTTGGTTATGCGCGCAAGCTGCGTTATGTCTTCTTCGAGCGGGGCGGCCACGTCGCCATGGCCAAACGCTATCGCGCCTTCGCCCGGCAGAGGGGCCTGCTCAAGACCCTCGAGGAAAAACGGCGCTCCAACCCGAACGTGGACCTGTTGATGGGCGCGGTCAATGTGTGGTGCTGGGACCGGGACGCAGTCAGCCTCGTCGAGGAGATGCAAGCCGCCGGCATCCAGCGCATCCTCTGGAGCAACCAGCAATCGCCGGAGAACCTGCGTACCCTCAACGGCCTGGGCGTGCTGACCAGCCGCTACGACATTTACCAGGACGTGATGGACCCGGCCCAGTTCCCGAATCTGCGCGGCATCCATCCGGATTGGACGACCGCGGCGTGGCCCGACGACATCATCCGCGGCCCCGGCGGCCAATGGATTAAAGGTTGGGGCGTGGAGGCTCGAGACGGCTCGATGATCTATTGCGGGGTGATCTGCGACCGCCGCGCCCCGGACTACGCCCGCGCCCGGGTTCCCGCCGATTTGGCGACCCATCCCTATAAATGCCGGTTCATCGATACGACCACCGCCGCTCCCTGGCACGAGTGCTACGACCCCCGCCACCCGATGACCCGCACCGAAAGCAAGCAGTGGAAGATGGAGCTGCTGCGATACATGTCCCAGGACCTGAACCTGGTGACCGGGTGCGAAACCGGACACGACGCCTCGGTCCCGTTCCTGCACTACTTCGAGGGGATGCTCAGTCTCGGACCCTACCGCGTCCCGGACTCCGGGCGGCGAATGAACGTGCTCTGGACCAATGTGCCCGAGGCAGTCGCCAAGTACCAGCTTGGCCAGGCCTACCGCCTCCCGCTATGGGAACTGGTCTATCATGATTGCGTTGTCGCCCAGTGGTACTGGGGCGACTACAACAACAAACTTCCGGCCCTCTGGGACAAGCGGGACTTGTTCAATGTCCTCTACGGCACGCCGCCCATGTTTATGTTCGACCGCAAATTGTGGACGCAAGACAAGGCGCGCTTTGTGCAGAGCTATAAGAATACCTGCCCCTACGCGCGGCAGTCCGCTTATGCCGAAATGACCGACCATCGGTTTCTCACGCCGGACCGTTCCGTGCAGCAAACTGTCTTTGCCAACGGCCAAACCGTGACGGTCAATTTCGGAGCGGCCGCCTGGCAGACGCCCGAGGGCCGCCGGATCGAGCCGATGGCGTTCGTTGTTACCGCCGGAGCCTCGCCAGCACCAAGCCGGTAATCTCCGTTGCGGCGGGCACTTTCCCCGCCAGGGCCGCCAGCCAGTAGGCCAGGCCGGCGACGGTTCCCGGCACGAAGACCGCCCCGATCTTAAGAAGCAGGCTGGCATGGCCGAGGTGCCGTTCCCAAAGAAAACTGAGCCCGGCCGCGATGGCGCCGGCCAGCACAGCCGCCCCGAGCAAGACCAGCAGCACGGACCTCAGCCCGGCCAGGCCGAGATACTTGAGCTTGCGGCGCAGGCAATAGGCCAGGAGCACCGCGTTCAAAGTGGCGCTCGATGTGTTGGCGATGGCCAGACCCACTTCCCCGCCGATACGGGAATGCTGGAAAGATTTCACGAGACTGACCGCCAGGACGAGATTCAACACCAGGCAGAAGACGCTGATCTTCATCGGCGCCTTGATGTCCTTGAGGGCGTAAAAGGCCCGGGCCAAAATGTTATTCGCGGAGAACATGAACAGCCCCGGCGCCAGCCAGGCCAGCGAGAGGGCCACTCGATGGGTGGCGCTCGGGCCGAACACTCCGCGCTCGAAGAGCAGGCGCACGATCGGTTCGGCCAGGACCAGGGCGATAGAGGCGGCAAGCAAGTTGGCGAAGGCCAGGTGGCCCAGGCCCTGGCGCAGCATCTGCCGAAACTCAGGATACTTCTTGTCGGCGGCCAGGCCCGAGAGGGCCGGCAGCAGGTAGGTGGCCAGCGAAATGCCGAACATGCCTTGAGGCAATTCCATCAGCCGCACCGAGTAGTTGAACGTCGAGATAATCGACTTATCGAACCAGAAGGAACAGTATTGCGTGACCAGGACGTTGATCTGAAAGGCGGCCACGCCAATCGAGCCCGGCAGCATCTTGCGGATGACCTCGCCCACCGTGGGGTCGCCCCAGGGTGAAACCCACCTGTAGCGATAGCCCTCGCGCGCCAGGGTGGGCAACTGAAAGGTGGCCTGCGCCAGGCCCGCCAGCAACACGCCGATGGCCAGGCCAAAGATGCGGTGTTCCAGGCCCTTGCCCATCCGGGGCGCCAGCCACCAGACGCTGGCGATCATCACCACGTTGAGAATCGCCGAACCCAGGGCGGGGATGAAGAAATGGCCTCGAGCGTTGGCCATGCCGATCAGCGCCGCCGCAAGGCAAACCAACAGCATATAAGGAAACATCAGGTCCAACAGTTGTATCATCAGCCGCCAGTCCGAGTGCAGATGCCCGAAGGTCAGCCACAGCGAAAGCCCCAGCATCACCAGCACCGTCACCGCCCCGGCGGCAGCAACGAGCCCGGAAATCACCGCGTTGGCGCAACGCCACATCTCCTGCTCTCCCTCCTGTCGCTCCTTGTGTTTGAAGATCGGAATGAACGCCGCCGTGAGCGCGCCCTCGCCCAGGAGGCGGCGAAAGAGGTTTGGCACCTGGAACGCCCAAATAAAGGCGCTGGCCACCTCCGTGTTGCCCATGAAGGCGGCGTAGGCCATCTCCCGGACCATGCCCAGCACCCGGCTGGTCAAAGTGGCGGCGGCCAAAGCCCCGGAAGATTTCAACATCTGCGACATCGGTTCAGTTTAGGGACCAAGGCCGGACGCACCCAGCCCAAAGTCGAGACAAAACAGGTCTGGCCAGGGGCAGGGATTTTGAGTAATGGAACAGGGATGAATGCACGCAACCTGTCACGACGCAACGCCTTGACCCACGCCGGCCTGCTCCTGGGCGCGGCGGCCATGGGGGACTCCCTGCCCGCCGCCGGCGCCTGGGGCCAACTGCAAAGCTCTAAGCTGCCGTTGTATAAGGAAGCACTACGGAAGCTGCCCGGCGCAGGCGCCTGGGGCCAACCGCAGAGCCCCCCGCCGGCCCGCCCGTTCCGCTTCTGCCTGAATATGGCGACGATCCGGGGCCAGAAAACGGGCATTGCCAAGGAGATCGAGATCGCTGCCAAGGCTGGCTACGAGGCCATCGAGCCCTGGATCGATACGCTCCAGGAGTTTGTGAACAACGGCGGCGCGCTCAAAGACCTGGCCAAACGCATCGCGGATGCCGGACTTACGGTCGAAGGGGCCATCGGCTTCGCCGAATGGCTTGTCGAAGACGACGCGCGGCGGGCCAAGGGCCTCGAGCAAGCCAAACGCGACATGGAACTGGCGGCGCAGATTGGCGCCCGTCGTATCGCCGCGCCTCCGGCGGGCGCGACTAATCTGCCGAAGCTGGATTTTGCCAAGGCCGTCGAGCGCTACCGCGCGTTGCTGGAGCTTGGCGACCAGGCCGGCCTGGTGGCCGAACTCGAGTTGTGGGGCGGCTCCAGGAATCTCGGCCTGCTCGGCGAGTGTATCGGGGTGGCCATGGAGACCGGGCATCCCAGGGCCTGCGTGCTGGCGGACGTGTTCCACCTTTACAAAGGGGGTTCCGACTGCCGCGGCATCCGGTTGCTCGGCCCCGGCGCCATCCAGGTGCTGCACATGAACGATTTCCCCGCCGCCCCGCCTCGAGAGAGGATCGATGACAGCTACCGCGTCTTCCCCGGTGACGGGACGGCGCCACTGGTCGAAATCTTGCGCGCGTTGCGCGGGACCGGCGGACAGACAATCCTGTCGCTCGAGTTGTTCAACCGCAAATACTGGGCGCAGGACCCCCTCGAGGTCGCCAGAACCGGCTTGGCCAAAATGAAGGCAGTGGCCGAACAGGCGGCATCCGAGGCGTGAGTGCTCTGACATCATGAAGATTGCCCGCCCGCCGCATTCGTGGCGGCTTACCCCCCGGCAGGCCATCGCGCTGCAAATCGAGATGAGCGGCTTGGTTTGCCGGACCGGCTCGGCGGAGGGACTTCGCTTCGTGGCCGGTTTGGACGGGGCGTTTTCGCCGGACGGCAGCCAGTGCATAGCGGGGGTGGTGCTTTGGGATTTGCGGGAGCGGCGCGTGGCCGAGCAGCACACCGCCACCCGCAATCTGAACTTCCCCTATATCCCAGGACTGCTGTCTTTCCGCGAGATTCCGGCCTGGGTGGCGGCGCTGCGCAAGCTGCGTCAACCGCCCGATGTGCTGATGTGCGACGGGCATGGGATAGCTCACCCGCGCCGCTTCGGAATCGCCTCGCACCTGGGAGTCCTCTGCGGTTTGCCGGCAGCCGGATGCGCCAAGAGCAGGCTGGTCGGCGCGCATGTCGAGCCACCTGTGCGCCGGGGTGGCCGCGCGCCGTTGCGCGACAAGGATGAGGTCATCGGGACTGTGCTCCGCACCCAGACAGGCATCAGGCCGGTCTATGTGAGCATCGGCCATCGCATGGGTCTGGCCTCGGCGGAATCGCTGGTCCTGGACTGCGCCCTGAAATATCGGTTGCCCGAGCCGACTCGTCTGGCAGACCGCCTGGTGGCCGCCGCAAAAGCGTCCCTGCGTTGAGGGGGCGAGCCGAAGGCCGAAGGAAATCCGGAACCCGAAGGCCGAGCTGCGTCCAATGCCTGTGCCTCCGCCCGGCGCTCTACTCCTGGCCCAGGTACACGCTTCCGGTGTTGGAAGTGCCCAGGAACAAACCGTAACCGGCGTTGGCCCCCTGGAGCAGCACCCCGCTGACTGAAATAGTGGTCTTTGTTCCCGGCACCGGCACGGCGCCTTGGAACAGACCCGAGGCGGTCGTCAGCGTCAGGCTCAGCTTGTTGGTCCCGCTCAGCTTGTCGTTGGCTCCCAGGGTCACCCCATTGGTCAGGCCCGGGGATAAGGTGTCAGGCTGGTAGAAATTGCCCCCGGCCAGCTCGATTACCCCATTGGTCCAGTTCAGCGTGCGCTCGCCGTTTATGTACGAGTAAGGCGACTCCGTCACCTCGAGGCCGTTGGTAAAGCCAAAGCCGTTGGGATAAAGCTCGCCCGGCAGTCCGGCCTCCTTGAGCCAGCTCAGCGAGCCTACTGTCTGCTCGGCGCTGCCGGCCGCAAAACTCAGCCAGCCCCATACCAGCCCCTTGCCGGCGTAGGCCGGCGGCGAGAGGTAGAGCGGCCACTGCTGGCCCGAGCCTACGACCAGGCTGCTGCCGGCGGTCACCTTGGTCCCATCCCCCAGCGTGATGCTGAAGGTGACGGCGCCCGAGGCGTTCACGCTCAACGTCCCAAAGCCGTAGCCGCCCGGCTCGGCTGAAGGATCGGCCTCGTCCGGAGGACCCATGACCAGCGTGTACTTCTTGCCGGCCAGTGCGACGGGGTTGGTTTTGGAATAGGCCGTCAGGCCGACGCTCCAGGCGCCGCTGCTGACCAAACCGGTCAGGCCCTGGCTGCCGCTCAAGTCCAGTTGCAGTTGGACGGCAAGCGGCTCGCCGCCCGGGCCGGCGACGGTGGAGTTGGAGTAGGCGCCATAAGGCGAGAAAGGACCGGAGAACCGGTAGGCGCCCCCGGCCAGTTGGAGTTGGGCGGTGAGTTTGCCCTGGCCGGTGAGAGTGGCGGAAAAGTAGCCGGCGCTGGCCGGAGAGAAGCTGTTGGTGTCGCCAAAGAGCCCGGCGTAGGTCCCTGCGAGGGCGAGGAAGGGGTTGGGGATGAAGTTGGCCTGGAGCTCCAGGCCGGTCGTCATGGTGAACAAGAGCTTGGGGGTAGTGGCCCGGACGGTGCCGCTGCCGTCGGTCCAGTCCACAAAGATGTAACCGCTGCTGGGTGTGGCGGTGATTGTGTACGGCTCGTTGAGCTTGAGGGCGGCGCCGTTGTAATTATTGGGCTTGAGAGTGCCGTTCCCATTGGTCGTGACCACCAGCGGCGTGACCACCGCGTAGGTAAACGAGCGGGCTTTGGCCGGAGAAAGATTGCTGCTGGTGTCGATGGCGAAGACGCGCACGGTGTTCAAACCGGGCAGCAGATTGGTGATGGTGGCGGACCAATTGTTGGTGCCGCTGGCCAGTTGGTAGGCATTGGTGCCGGCGGCGTTTTCCAATCGGTATTCGACGGCCGCGACGGCAACGTTGTCTTTGGCAGTGCCCTTGACGACGACGGTCGAGTTGGTCAGTACGGCGTTGGCAGCCGGCGAGGAGATTGAAACCGAAGGCGGCTTCGTATCGATCTCGAAACTCAAGGTGAGTTCCACGATGCCATAAGCCCCTTCGTAGCCATCGACAGCGATTTGATACTGGGTGCCGGCATTCACCGGGAAAACGAGCTGGGCCGGATTGCCGCTTTCGTCGGCGGAAACCGCCGCGGCGACCTGAGTCAGGTTGCTGATGGAAGAGCCGGTATAGACGGCCAGGAGGTTGGGGAAGGAGGAGGCGTAGGTGCTCAGGCTCAGCGTGCCGCTGCTGGCGGCCGTCCAACTCCACCAGAGTGAATTGGCGGGGGGATTGCCCTTGATGCCGGGTTCTCCGGGTTCGGTCGTGGCGAAAGTATTGTTGCCCTGGACCGTGAGCGAGGTCCCTGTCAGGACCGTCCGGTTTGTAAAATAATCATTGGGCGGAATATCGGCCGTGGTTTCCACCCAAACGGCTACGTCGTCGATGTTGAACACCGTCGCCAAGCTTGCGGTCGCTTGAAACCCGATCTCGATCGTCTGGCCGGTCCAGGGGGTCAGGTCAAAAGTCATAAGCTGGTAATAAGCGCGACCCTCGCCTCCGGAGTAGTTGGCGCCGGTTTCTTCATCAACCTGCGCCGCCTCTGCGCCGGTGGAGTACGCGATGAACGCTACGAACTGGTCACTCGAGTCCTGGCTGGGGGAATAGACATTGTAGTAATAGCTGAGTGTCGCCGCCACTGTGTTGGTGGGGATCGTGATGGTCTGATAGGCGGTCTGGAGGTAACTGTTCCCGCCCAGGGCCAGGTAGTAACTGCCGTCGTGCGCCACGGCAGGGCTGAACTGGATGCCGGGGGCCATCTGGGAGATCTCCCATCCGCCGACCCCGTTGGGCCCGACCTCGTTCAGCAACTCGAAGCTGCCGTCGACGATAAGGTTTGTTTGCCCGAGAGCCGCGCTCATCACGCAACTCATCAGGCCGGCCAAAAGCATCGCATTCTTCATTTCCTGATAATTGGTCCAAAGGGAGAAACTGACGCTCCTCCCCATGGCTATTGGAACAGAAGCCCCGCCCAAGTGCAAGCAATTTGGCCGGCTCGGAAGGCCGTTGGGCGCAGGACGGAATTCTTCGAGCCCTTTGATTTGCGAGGTTTTCGGGCGCTTTCATATATGAAACTCATCTATGCACCGCCGGGTCAGCCCTCCTTTCCGGGCGCGCCCCCCTGCCGCCCAGCGCCAACGGCGCGGCCTCATAACAGCCTGGGCCAACGGCCCAGGAGCGGACCCCGGCGAGGGCTGCCAGGGCTGAAGGCCCGGTCCATCGAGCGCCGGTGCGCCCTCGACCAAACCCGTCACCGGCGATGCCGACGCATGGGGCGGGCCTTCAGCCCTTGGGCGCTTTTCCGGTCATGACCTGGGCCGTTGGCCCAGGCCTGGAGTTTGGACGTTTTCGCCGGCTTTTTCGCGG
>Ga0326728_10003769_pt1 | contig 46177 bp, 35 predicted proteins | sample MB3enrmetagenome_FD_207602 | JGI IMG/M metagenome (GOLD analysis project Ga0326728, IMG submission 207602) | Lab enriched peat soil microbial communities from McLean, Ithaca, NY, United States - MB31MN | ecosystem: Environmental > Terrestrial > Soil > Wetlands > Peat | place: USA: New York...
CCTTCGAAGGGATGAAAGCGGGTAGCCGGGGGTCGAAGCCAGGCGAGACCCCCGGAACGACGGCGTGGATGGCCTGCACCCCGGAGGGGTGCCAGAGGGGCAGCCCCGTTTTCTGGCACCCCTCCGGCGTGCCGCGGGATACCCCCCCCAACTGACCGGGGGTCGCAGCTCCGCTGCGACCCCCGGCCTGGGGTTTGGACCTCTTGCGGCACCGCGAAGCGGTGATTTGAAGGTAGCCGTGTGGCTTCAGCCCACGGAATCAGCGGCCCGTAGCCGTCGCGTCGCGCCAGCGACGCTTGCACCCCCTGGCTTGCCTTGTCAATCCCACAGATACCGCTCGTCGTATTCAATCTCATGGCGGTCCAATAGTGCCCGGTACTCCTCTTGGAAGTTCTTTTTGCGGTGGTGTTGCCGCTGCTTGGAGATATACGCCTTGACCTGGGCGTCCTGCGATTTGCTCACAGTGAAGGCCCCGTAGCCGTCCTGCCAGCCGAAGCCGCGGCAGCCACTGATGTTCTGCTTGATCCACCCGGAAGACCCGCCCTTGATGCGCTTGAGCGCTTCACTGACGGCGACGGTGGGCGGTATCCCAAGCAAGACATGGATGTGATCCTCCGTGCCGCCGATGAGCAGGGGCCTCAATTGATTCTGCCGCGCGATGCCGCCCAGGTAGGCCCAAACGCGCTCCTGCATGTCCAGCCGCAGCCAGGGCTCGCGGCCTTTGGCGCTGAAGACAACGTGGTAGTGGAGACCGGTGAAGGTATCGGCCATAGTGTAATTGACGCGGTTGGGTTGAGTGAACGCGCTGGGTGTAGCAGGCGTCGCTCCGCGACGCAATACTGATTCGGGGCGCGGCACCCGTGGGCTGAAGCCACACGGCTACCTTCAAGACATCGCTCCGCGATGAGCCCCGGGCAACCACCGCGAGCCCGGGAAAAAGCCGGCGAAAACGTCCAAACTCAAGACCGGGGGTCGCAGCTCCGCTGCGACCCCCGGCCACCATCTGGCAGCCCTCCGGGTTGCGAAAAGCGGCCCAGACCCGCTTGGTATCGGTTAGGCCACAGGTTGGGGTCGAATCACCTTGGGCCCCCGAAGATCCGTGTAAGGAGCAGGGCAGGGCGTGTCACTCTCTGCCGGCGGGCGGGGGAGCGATGGGGGATTGAATGGGAAGCAGCGTGGGAGTTCGGACGGCCAATTTTGGGCCTTGCTTTTGCGGCGGTTTGGCGTAGATATTTCGCTCCCGCTAATGCGGGAATCTGATATGATACCGGAAGTCGAAATCTACGACACCACGTTGCGCGACGGGAGCCAGAGTGAAGGCATCAACTTTTCGGTGATGGACAAGCTGCGGATTGCCGAGAGACTCGATGCGTTCGGGATTCATTACATCGAGGGGGGCTGGCCGGCCAATCCCAAGGACATCGAGTTTTTCGCCCAGGCCCAAAGGAAGCGGTTCAAACGCGCCCGGTTAGCGGCGTTCGGTTCGACGCGGCGCAAAGGGGTGGCGGTCGAGAGCGATGAACAGGTTCGGCTGCTGCTCGAGGCGGAAACGCCGGTGGTGACCATTTACGGCAAGACCTGGCTGCTCCACGTGAAGGAGGTCCTGAGGGCGACGCCGGAGGAGAACCTGGGGATGATAGCCGACACGGTCCGTTTCCTGAAGGACCATGGCCGGTTCGTCATTTACGACGCTGAGCACTGCTTCGACGGGTATAAGGAGGATGCCGAATACGCCATCGCGACGTGGCAGGCGGCGGAGAAGGGGGGCGCGGACCTGGTGGTGCTGTGCGACACCAATGGCGGCTGTTTGCCGGCAGAGATCAGCCGGATCACCGCCGTCGCCTGCGGGAAACTCTCGGTCAAGGTCGGCATCCACCCGCACAATGACATTGGGCTGGGCGTGGCCAACGGCCTGGCGGCGCTCGAGGCGGGGGCCGTGCAGGTGCAGGGGACGATCAACGGCTACGGGGAGCGCACGGGCAATTGCAACCTGACCAGCATCATCCCGGCAGTGGCGCTCAAGATGAAGAAGCGGTGCGTTCCGGAATCCTCGCTGGCCAAGCTCAAGGAGCTTTCCCAGTTCGTGGACGAGATAGCCAACATCCGGCACGACCCGCGCCAGCCGTGGGTGGGCGAGGCCGCATTTGCCCACAAAGCCGGCACCCATGTCAACGCCATCCAGAAGCTGGTCCGAAGCTACGAGCACATCGAGCCGGCCCGCATCGGCAATGTCCGGCGGGTGCTCGTGAGCGACCTGGCCGGGCGAAGCAACATCGTAATGAAGGCCCGCGAACTGGGGTTCAAGGTTAGCAACGAGACGCCCGAGCTCAAGGAGATACTGGCCCGGATCAAGAAGCTCGAGCACGAGGGCTTCGAGTTCGAGGCGGCCGAGGGGTCCCTGGCGCTGCTGATGCGGAAGATACTCAAGCATGAGAAGCCGCCCTTTTCAATCGAGGGCTACCACGTCTCGATCCGCCGCGACCGCTCGATCTCGGTCTGCCAGGCCAGTGTGAAGGTGCTGGTGGACGGGGAGTTCGAGCACACGATTGCCGAGGGCGACGGCCCGGTCAATGCGCTGGACCAGGCGCTGCGGGCCGCCCTGGTGAAGTTCTTTCCGCAGCTCAAACGCGTGCGCCTGGCCGACTACAAGGTGCGCATCCTCAACACGTCCGCCGGCACCGGGGCCCGCACCCGCGTCCTCATCGAATCCACCGACGGCAAGGACGAGTGGAGCACCGTGGGCGTCCACGACAACATCATCGAAGCCAGCCTCATGGCGCTGTCAGACAGTTTGGAATACCGGCTGTTGCAAAAGTGATTTTGAGGGAATATGCCCGAGCTGCCGAAGGCTTACGAACCGCGAGCGGTTGAGGAGAAGTGGTACGATTTTTGGCTCAAGCAGGGTTGCTTCACGGCCAACGCCAAGTCGCCCAAGCCGGCCTATTGCATCGTGATTCCCCCGCCCAACGTGACGGGCGTGCTGCACATGGGCCACGTCCTGAATAACACGATTCAGGACATCCTGGCCCGCAAGGCCCGGATGGAGGGCAAGGAGGTGCTGTGGTTGCCGGGCACCGACCACGCCGGTATCGCCACGCAGGCGGTAGTCGAGAAGGCCTTGCGCAAGGATGGCGCGATGCGGCGCGGCGACGACCTTGGGCGCGAGAAGCTCCTGGAACATGCTTGGGCGTGGAAGGAGAAGCACGGCGGCATCATCATCCAACAGCTCAAGAAGCTCGGCTGCTCCTGCGATTGGACGCGCGAGCGCTTCACGATGGACCCCGAGTATTCGCGCTGCGTCCAGCGGGTGTTCGTCCAGCTCTACAAGAAGGGCCTGATTTACCGCGGCAAACGGATGGTGAATTGGGACCCGGCGGCCCGGACTGCTCTCTCGGATGAGGAGGTCGAGAGGATCGAGGAGAAAGGCCGGCTTTGGCATCTGAAGTACCCGCTCCTGGACGAGCAGGGCCGGCCCAAGGCCGATGAGTTCGTGGTGGTCGCCACGACCCGCCCCGAGACCATGCTGGGCGACGAGGCCGTGGCGGTGAACCCGAAGGACCCGCGCTACAGGCCCCTGGTGGGCCGGCGCTGCCTGTTGCCGTTGCAGAACAAGGCGATTCCGGTCATTGCCGATGACCTGGTAGACCCGGAATTCGGCACGGGCTGCGTAAAAGTGACCCCGGCCCACGACCCGAATGACTACCAGATAGCCGTGCGGCACAACCTGCCGTTGACGGTCGTCATCGGCCCCGATGGCACGATGACCGCCGAGGCCGGGGATGATTTCACCGGCCTGGACCGCATGGAGGCGCGGCAGGCGGTAGTGGAGGAACTGACCGGGCAAGGGCTGTTGCTCAAGACTGAGGACTACGTCCACAACGTGGGCTACAGCCAGCGCAGCCATGTGCCCATCGAGCCTTATCTGAGCGAACAGTGGTTCCTGAAATACCCGAGCGTGGAGACCTCAGCCAAAGCGGTGGAAGAAGGGAGTATCTCTTTTGATCCGGACCGCTGGACCAAGACCTATGCGCACTGGATGCAGAACCTGAGAGACTGGTGCATCAGCCGGCAGCTCTGGTGGGGGCACCGTGTGCCGGTCTGGTACAAAACGCAGGCCGCCGGTGATGCCAACAGCGACGAGACCTTTACCCGCTGCCAGATCGAGTCCCCTGGAGAGGGTTGGACCCAGGACCCCGACGTCCTGGACACCTGGTTCAGCTCCTGGCTCTGGCCCTTCGCCGCGATGGGCTGGCCGGAGCAGACGGAAACGCTCAAGAAGTTTTATCCCACGACCGACCTGGTGACGGGCCCAGACATCCTTTTCTTCTGGGTCGCCCGGATGATCATGGCGGGCTACGAGTTCATGGGGGAGATGCCGTTCCGCAACGTCTATTTCACCGGCATCATTCGCGACAAACTCGGGCGCAAGATGAGCAAGAGCCTGGGCAATTCGCCCGACCCGCTGGAACTGATAGCCAAGTTCGGCGCCGATGCCTTGCGCTTCGGCACGATGCGCAGCGCGCCCCTGGGCCAGGACGTGCTCTTTGACGAGAAAGACGTCGAACTGGGCCGCAACTTCTGCAACAAGCTCTGGAATGCCTGCCGCTTCCGTCAAATGCAAGGCGGCCAGGTCCAGGGCGAGATCGAGCCGGGCCTCCTGACCAGCGACGATAAATGGATTCTGCTCAAGCTCGACCAGGCCATTGGCGAAATCACCAATGCCTTCGCCCAGTACCGCCTCAATGAGGCGAGCCAGACCCTCTACCGCTTCTTCTGGAGCGAGTACTGCGACTGGTACGTGGAGGCAAGCAAGGCCGTGCTCTCGCGCCCTGCCGGCGCCCCAGGACCCCAGAGCAGCGGATTAGATGCTGCGCCAACGCCCAGCACCTCTAACGCCCCAATCTCCGAGGCACGGCGTCGCCGCGCCAACACGTTGGCGGTCATGGACTTCATCCTCTCCCATGCCCTGCGCCTGTTCCACCCGTTCCTGCCCTTCATCACCGAGGAACTCTGGCACGGGATGGGCTATCACGAGGAGATGCCTGAAAACCAGGGTGGCCGGACAATCATGTATGCCCCCTGGCCCAAGCCGCTGGGCGAGGACTTCCGCGGCCACTATGGCCTGGACGCGGCCTGCCTGGCCGCCGTCAACGCCAAGTACGACCTTGTCACCCAAGGCCGAAACCTGCGCCGCGAAGCCAACCTCCCCGCCGGCAAGAAAGTCAAATTCGTCTTCAAACCGGCCCAACCCCTGTCGCCGCTGGAGGCAGACGTGCTGAAGCTGCTCCTCAACGCCGAGGCGCTCGAGATCAATCCTGCCAGCCAGCCTCCAAAGGGCACGCCGGCCGTCCATTCGGTCCTGGGCGACCTCTACCTGCCGCTCGAAGGCCAGGTCGATGCCGCCGCTGAACAGGCCCGTCTCACCAAGGAACTCGAGAAGATCGAGGGTGAGATTGCCAAGGCCTGGCAGAAACTCGACAACCCGAACTTCACCGCCAAAGCCCCCCCGCATGTGTTGCAGGAGCACCGCCAGCGCCTGGCCGAGTGGCAAGCAAAGCGACAACGGGTCATAGCGGCGTTGGAAGCACTCAAAACTTGAACATTGAACCAACTTAAGGCTCAGGGTCATTTCAGGCAAGCAGCCGAGACCGCCGGGCGGGCGTTGCAGAGTCCTTCCCTGCCGGCGGCCGAGCGGCGCGAATTGGCTTTTGAATCGGAACGGTTGGAGCGTATCCGAAGGGATTTTCCCTTCACCAAGGAAACCCTGTTCACCGCCCTCAAATACTCGGTCAAAGACCTCACAGCTCAAGAGTACAACCAGTGGATTGACCAGGGCCGCTTCGACAGCCGGGAGATCGATGGCGAGGGCCGGTTCATGGTGTCCAGTGTCCCGAACTTGTTTTTCCGCTACCCGGAACTTAATGCCCGGCGGGTCCCGCCGCCAGACACTGCCCGCCTCCAGAAGTCGCAATGGGCAACCTGCATGGCGATCAAGAAGGCGGCGCAGGCGGAGAGAAGGCCATACGTGCTGCCTAAACGGTTTTGCGCCACCATGACCGTAACCGCTGCCGCCAACGCCGCCCCCGCCGGGGAAATCATCCGTGCCTGGCTCCCGATCCCCCGCCGCTACCCCTTCCAGGGCGATTTCCAACTGCTCTCGACATCCTCGACGCCCAAACACGTCGATGACGAGCAGAGCCCAATCCGCGCCCTTTACCTCGAGCAACCGGCGCTCAGGGATAAGAAGAGCCTCTTCTCGGCCACATACGCCTACACCCTCTGCGGCGTTTGGTTCGACCTCAAACCGGAGGAGGTCCGGCCCTGCGACCTGAGCGACCCGGTCCTGGAGGGTTTCCTGGCCCAAGGGCCGCACGTGATGTTCACGCCGGAGATGCGCGCCCTCTCGCGGCAGATTGTCGGCCAGGAAACCAATCCGTGCCTCAAGGCCAGGAAATGCTACGATTGGATCGCCGACCACATCCAATACAGTTACTCCGTAGAGTATTGGACGATTCGGAACATCAGCGAGTATTGCCTGCGCAAAGCTTACGGCGATTGCGGCCAGCAAGCGTTCCTGTTCATCACCCTGTGCCGCCTCAATGGCATTCCCGCCCGCTGGCAATCCGGTTGGAACACGTTTCCGGGCCAGACGGCCATTCACGATTGGTCGGAAATCTACCTGGCGCCCTGGGGTTGGCTGCCGGTGGACCCGCACATGGGCGTCTATGCCACGCGTTACGCCACCTCGCTCGACCCCGGCCAGCGCCGCGACCTCCGGGATTTCTACTTCGGCGGCCTTGACCAATACCGCATGGCCGCCAACAGCGACCATAACCAGGCCCTCACCCCGCCCAAGCAATCCATGCGCTCCGACGACGTGGATTTCCAACGCGGCGAACTGGAATGGGGCGGGCATAACATCTATTTTGATCACTACACCTACAATCTTACGCTGAAAGAAATGGAAGTGCCCGCGGCCAATGAATGAGCCGCCCGGGTTGCGGGGCCGGCGCCCTGCGCCCGCGGGCGGGAAAGATTTCAATGAACACCAAGCCAATCAATCTCAAACGGGCCCAAGCCGCCGCCGTCCAAGCTGCGCGGGCTGTGGGCGTCTTGTTGCGGCGCAACCTCCACGCCCGCAAACGGGCCGGCATGGTCACCCAGCATGACATCAAGCTGGAACTGGATGTCCGAAGCCAAAAACTGATCGAGCGGACGCTGCAGCGCTCTTACCCGAAGCTTGCCCTCCTGGGCGAGGAGGGAACCGCCGGCCCGGCGGATGCGGACTGGCGCTGGGTCGTTGACCCGATAGACGGGACTGTGAATTTCGCCTACGGGATTCCCCATGCCTGTGTTTCCATCGCCTTGCAGCAGCGAACCGAACATCCCGGCGTCTCGACTTATGAGGACGGCTATCGAACCGTGGTCGGCGTGGTGTACGACCCGTTTTGCCAGGAGCTGTGGACGGCGTTGCACGGGCGCCCGGCGCGATTGAATGGCCGGATCATTCATGTCAGCCACCGGCGCAAGCTGGGCGAAGCGATCATCTCGATCGGCTTCGCCAAGACGCGGGAAAACCTCGAGGCCACATTTCCTTACTTTGTGGACCTGATCCATCGCGTGCGCAAAATACGCATCATGGGCTCGGCTGCGCTGGCGTTGACTTACGTGTCTTGCGGACGGTTCGATGCCTACATCGAGCGCGGCATCCGGATTTGGGACATTGCCGCCGGGGGATTCATTGTCGAGTGCGCCGGCGGCCAATTCTGGCGCCAAGCCGTCGGAGAGCATACCTATCGCGTGATTTCCAGCAACGGCCTGCTCCGCCGCTGCCTGCGGGCGCCGTGAGGGGGCGCAGGGGCGCGCGGGCGTGGAGCGCAGGAGGACGGTCCGCTCCCCTCACGCCCCACGCTCCCCATGCCCGCGCTCAAACCACTGCCTAAGCTTCTGGAGTGCCCGGGCGCGGTGACTTAACCGGTTCTTCACCTCTTGGCCCAGTTCGCCAAAAGTCAGGTCGTGGCCCTCTGGAACGAACAGGGGGTCGTATCCAAAGCCGCCCCGGCCGCGCAGGGCAGGGGTAATCCGCCCCTCGCAGGCCCCCTCGAAAAGCTCGGTGCGCAATTCAGCCTCCGTTGCCTGGCACGCCGGCGATGCGCTTTCCTGCTCCCGCCGGACCACCGGGCACACGGCCAGAACGCAACGGAAACGTCCTGTCCGCTTGTCGGGGGGAACATCCTTGAGCAGTCGCAAGAGCTTGCCATTGTTCCGGGCGCTCGAGGAGTTTTCCGGCCCGCCGCCTTCCAGACCGGCAAACCTGGCGGAGCGCACTCCCGGTTCGCCCCCCAGCGCATCCACCTCCAGCCCCGAATCATCCGCCACGACAAAAACCTCACCACGCAGATGGCCGTGGCTTCCGGGCCGTGGACTGTCGGCTGCGGGCTGTGAGCTGTGAACTGTGGACTGCCCCAGCCACTGCGCCAACTCGAGCGCCTTCTTTGCGGCGTTACCGGCGAAGGTAGCGGCATCTTCGACCACCTTGGGCGCATCGGGGAAATCGTTCAGGGTCAGGTATTGAAACCGGCCCCCGAGGATCCATTGGATTTCCCGGGCCTTATGCCGGTTCCGCGTGGCGATGAGCAATGTAATCATGCGCCGGGAGGATAGCGCAGCCAAAACGGAAAGCCGGCAGAAAATCTCCCCTCCTTTGAAGAATTATCCGTTGCCAGAGACTGGTCTTTGGGATTGAATGGCGTCATGAAAGCTCATCGCTCCGCGTGGTTTCTTGCCTGCTTCGTGCTGTCGTTTGTGATTCCGGGGGCCATCGTGCTGGCCGGCGAGCCTGTGTATCCCGTCAAGGTCAGCCGGGACGGGAGGTACTTTGTCGATCAAAAGGGCGAGCCTGTATTCTGGCTGGGCACAACGCAATGGGAGCTTTTTCACGGCTACAGGCTTGAAGACGCCCGGACGATCATCCGCAAGACCAAGGAAAAGGGCTTTGCCTTCGCCCAGGTCATGCTCATGGGCGTCGGGGATGGCACCAAGGCCAACGTCTATGGTGAGAAGCCCTGGATCGATGACAACCCGCTCACGCCCAACGATGCCTATTTCAAGAACGTCGATGCCGTCCTGGACATCGCGCGTGAGAACAACCTGGTGATTTCGATGACGCTCTACCACCAGCGTTACCGCAAGTGCATTACCTTGGACAAGGCGCGGGCATGGGCCAAGTGGTTGGCTCAGCGATACAAAGAAGTGCCCACGCTGGTTTGGTCCATGACGCCCGAGGCCCGGCAGGAGTTTGTTCCGGTCTTGCGGGAACTGGCGGCCGGCCTCCGTGAGGGAGACGGCGGCGTTCACCTGATCACTTTCAAACCCGACCCGGCGCCTTACTCCTCGAGTTTCATCCACGGGGAGAATTGGTTGGACTTTGACTCGATGCAGACATGGAAGAGCGTCGAGCTGATCTATCCCATGGTGAGCAAGGACTACAATCTCAAGCCGGTCAAACCGGTCCTGATGGCGGAAGGCGCTTACGAACACGGCTCGGAGTACGGGTTTGACGTAACTCCGCTTTGGATTCGCCGCCAGGCTTATTATTCCTTCCTGGCAGGGGCTTATCATACTTACGGACACAATGACAGTTGGCGGGTGCTCCCGACCTGGAAGGAGGCGCTGGATGCGCCCGGCGCAACGCAATTAGGCATTCTCAAGCGCGCCCTTACAGAGCGCAGAGAATGGTGGCGCCTGGTTCCCGACCAGTCCCTCTTCGCCAGTGGCGGCAACACCGAGGGGCAAATCCTGAACCTGGCGGCCCGTCACGAGGAGGGCCGGTGGGCGCTGGTTTACCTGGCAAGCAAGGCCTCCTTCTCCCTCAACTTGGACAAGGTCAACGCCGGGGCGAAGCTGAAGGTCTTCTGGCTCGACCCCAAGAGCGGTGAATCCATGGCCGATGCCCGCTCTGCCCGTAAGGGCGTGGAGTCCTTCTCGACGCCCGAGGGCTGGGAAGATGCGCTGCTGGTGGCGGAACCGGCGGCAACGTCGTTCCAATGACAGGGAAAAAAGTCACTGCCGAGACGATTAGGGCCATGAAGGCGAATGGACTCAAACTCGCCGCCCTGACGGCATACGACTTTCCCATGACGCGGCTCTTGGATGAGGCGGGCATCCCGTTGATTCTGGTAGGAGATTCACTGGGCATGGTGGTGCTGGGCTATCCGGACACGACGCGCGTGACGATGGCCGAGATGGAGCACCACGTGCGGGCGGCGGCGCGGGCGCGGCCCCGCGCCCTCCTTGCAGCCGATCTGCCCTACCACAGCTACGAGACGGTCGAGGCGGCCGTGGCCAATGCAAAGCGGCTCCTGGCCGCCGGCGCCGAGGCCGTCAAGGCCGAAGGCGGCCGCCGTATCGGCGGGCAGGTCCGGGCCATTGTGGATAGCGGCATCCCGTTCCTGGGCCACCTGGGCATGCTGCCCCAGCACGTCCTGGAGGAAGGCGGCTACCGCCTCAAAGGCAAGACCGAGCCCGAGGCGCAGGATTTGCTGGCTGATGCGGAGGCCCTGGTCCAGGCTGGCGCCTTCGCAGTAGTGCTGGAACTGGTGGCCCCGCGCGCGGCCAAAGAGATCACCCGGCGCATCGCCATCCCCACGATCGGAATCGGCGCCGGGCCCGGCTGCGACGGCCAAATCCTGGTGACCCCCGACCTGCTCGGGATGCTCCCGTGGTGCGATCTCAAACACGTGAAACCCAAGCTCAACGCCGCCGAGCAGATGCGAGCGGCCGTCAGGCAATGGATGGAAGGAGTGGCCAAGGGATGACCACTAACGATGAAGAGTTTGACACATATCGATGCGCGGGGAAAAGCGAGCATGGTGGATGTCTCGATGAAACCCGTGATCCTGCGCGCAGCAGTGGCGCGGGGTGAGGTCCGCCTCCGCAAGACTACCCTCGGCCTGATCGAGTCGCAGGCCATTGCCAAGGGCGACGTCCTGGCTGCGGCGCGCCTGGCGGGCATCCTGGCCGCCAAAAAGACCAGCGAGCTTGTCCCCCTCTGTCATCCTCTGCCTTTGGCCCATTGCGAGGTTAATTTCCAGGTCCCCAAGGCCCGTGATCGCATTGTAATTATCGCCTCGGCCAGGACCGTCGCCCAAACCGGCGTCGAAATGGAGGCCCTGACTGCCGTCAGCATTGCCGCCCTTACGATCTATGACATGTGCAAGGCAGTCGATCCGGCAATGCAAATTGGCCGAATCAAGCTGCTGTTGAAGACCAAGTAGGTCATGCAAACCATTCGCATCGGCATTATCACGATCTCGGACCGGGCGGCGCAAGGGGTTTGCCCGGACCTGGGCGGACCGGCGCTCAAAGAGGCGGCGGCGGGCTACGGGTGGATGGTGGCGGCTGAGACGGTGGTGCCGGACGAACGGCTCGAAATCCAGCGGGCAATTCGCCGGCAGGTGGCCGGGGGGTGCCACCTCGTTCTGACGACCGGCGGCACCGGGGTGTCCCCGCGCGACATCACGCCGGAGGCGGTGCGCGAGATCGCCCAGCGCGAGATGCCTGGGTTCGGCGAGGCGATGCGCAGAGAATCCCTCAAGATTACGCCCAACGCCCTGCTGTCCCGGAGCCTGGCTGCGGTGGTCGGCGGCGCCCTGGTGATTTGTCTGCCGGGCAAACCGAGCGGCGCCCGGGAATGTCTCGGGTTCGTAGCTGCCGCCATCCCCCACTGCCTGGAACTGCTGCAGCCGGGAGCCAGCCATGCGCCTTGAACGGAACTTTTTGCAAGAACGGCTGTTGAACGATAGAATTGAACATGGACTTGGATTCAATGGTCAGCCTGGCCCTCAGTAACGGGGCCAGCGATTTGCACCTCGAGGCAGGGCTGCCGCCCGCGCTTCGGATTCGTGGCGCGCTGCGCACCCTGGAGGAGCCTCTCTCGGGCAAGGCATTGCTTGAGATGGCCCGAGAGGCCCTCGGGGAGGAACAATGGCCCCGCTTCCTGGAGAGACGCTCTTTCGATTTCTCCAGGACCATCCACGGCGCCCGCTGCCGGATTAATGTCCTGCAGACCTCGCACGGAGTGGGCTTTGCCATTCGACTCCTTGCCGCCTTCCAGGCCACTGTCGAGAAGCTCAATTTGCATCCTGACCTCAAGAAACTCGTCACCTCAACCCATGGCTTGATCCTCGTCTGTGGTCCGACCGGTTGCGGCAAGTCCTCGACCCTGGCGGCGCTGATCCAGGAAATCAACCTCAGCGACACTCGCCACATCGTGACCATCGAAAGCCCTATCGAGTACATCTTCCGTTCCCGCCGGGCCTACATCCGGCAGCGTGAGGTCGGGCGGGACACCCCGAGCTTCGAGCAGGCCCTCCTGGATTCCCTGCGTGAAGACCCCGACGTGCTCATGGTCGGTGAGATGCGCGACCCGGAGACCATGCGTCTGACCCTGGGCGCCTCGGAGACGGGCCACCTGGTCCTGGCCACCGTCCATTCCTCTTCTTGCGCCGAGGCCCTCCAGCGGGTGGTTTCCGCGTTTCCGGCTGAAATCCAGAGCGGCGTTGCCGCCCAATTGGCCGATTGCCTCCTCGCAGTCATCTCCCAGAGGCTGCGCTTCCGCGCCGACCTGAACATTCGCGTGCCGGAGTGCGAAATCCTCGTGGCCACCCACGCCGTCAAGAGTTTCATCCGCAACCGCGATTTCTTCAAAATCGTCTCGGCGCTCGAAACCGGCGCCGAGCACGGCATGTGGACCTTCCAGCGGTACCGGACCTGGCTCGATAACCGCACCAACTGGGCCATCGCCGGCCAGAACTCCGAACCCCCCGACACCGAGTCGTCGGAGACTCCTGCCGCGGTCCCGAGCCTGCCGGCCTTCCCGGTTGGCGCCAAGGCCGCCAGGCCGCTTAAGAAACCGGGCGCTGTTCCCTCCGCCCCGGCCCCAACGAGCCCCGGCAGGATCGAAATCGAGCCCGTGGAAAGCGAGTTTGGAAGGATTCTCAAGCGCCCAGGGGAAGAGTGATGATCAGCGCCCGAGCCCATAGTATCCTGTTCTGTCTGGCCCTGTTGCTTTGCGCCGCCCTCGCCGGCTGCGTCACCAAAGCCAGGGCCAAAGCCGAAGCACGCAAGGCTTACATTGCCGGCCAGCAGGAGGCCATGATGCGCCTGCAGCAAATCCAGGCCCAGGCGCCCAGTGTCAGAATCAACGGACCGGTCGGAAAGCCTGTCGTGCCCTGGACCCCGAACTTGACCCTCAGCCAAGCCATCATGGCCGCAGGTTACCATGGCGTCGGCGACCCTGCCGACATCATCGTGGTGCGCAACGGCCTGGCCCGCCGCGTGAATGTGAAGGACCTGCTAGGCGGCCAGGATGTGCCGTTGCAGCCGGGTGACGTGGTCCAAATCGTGCCCCAACCCCAAGCCACGCCAAAGCCGTAGCGCGGGTTTCCAAACCCGCGGGGCGCTGAAATTGGCGGACACTCTGCCCTCCACGCTCGGCTGGGGGATGGGCATTTTCCCACCCCTAACCGCGTTGGCTGTCTGTGTAATGTTCGAGCATGGTTGCCCTTTCATGGGCGTTACAAAAATCGATCTTGACGTCGGATGGGCAATTGTGATAAAAGAGCCAAAGAATGCCCGGTTTATGCAGCGGCACTCTTGGGCTATCGGAGGATATATGAAATGCCTATGGAAAGGATCAGCACGGGACGGGGGGCGGCGGACCCCAACCAGGCCGCCGAGCCGCCTGGCGTTTACCCTGATCGAACTGCTGGTGGTCATCGCGGTCATTGCGATTCTGGCCGCCTTACTGCTCCCGCCCCTCAACCGGGCCAAGGTACAGGCGCGAATCGCGGGGTGCAAGAGCAACCTTCACCAGTACGGCTTGGGGCTGCGCATGTACCTTGACGATTACAAGGGGTATCCGACTTATGGATGGTCTTTTCCGGGTCCTTCTTACAGCCCGGTATGGTTCCGCCTCCTGCAGCCCTACACAAAGGACACCTGGACGAGCAGCGCGGGTGCGGACGGGCGGCTCACGCAGCCGGAGCCGCCCGGCATCCAGATTTGTCCCGACTATGGCCGGCTGGGGGGCCAGTTCATGGTTTCTGACTGGCCTGATTTCTGCATTGGTAGTTACGGATACAACTGGCTCGGTTGGGACTACACTTGCACACCCCTTCTTGGTTTGGGCGCGGAGGCGGCCGACTGGGTTACCTACGTCAGCGGAGCTCGTATCCGTAATGGGTCGGTCCCTGAGAGCGAGGTCGTGTGCCCGAGCGACATGATCGCGATAGGAGACGCGATCGTGGACTATATTATAGGGCCGAAGGGTGCCGGGGCGGGGGGATTGTGCCCAAGCCAGCGGGAGGGGTGGGCACCCGACCTTTTTGGCGACCCTACCTCTGGTGATCCCTGCCTTGCCCTCCAGAGGCAGCGCCACGGCGGCCGTTGGAACGTGCTGCTCTGCGATGGCCACGTCGAGGGTGCTCTGACCACCAAAGCCCTGTTCGACCCCCGTTCGGACGCGATTCTACGGCGCTGGTATCGCGACCACCAGCCCCACCCGACCAACACGTGGACCATGTACTACCGGTCGCACTTGCCCTGAGCAGAGCAAAGCAGCAGCGGCAGCGGCAGAAAGGACGGGTCCCACTGCGGTCTAAACAGGTCAAGTTTTTCAGGCAGCAATTTTGGCGTTGGCCACGGCTTGACCAATGGCATCAGTCAGCGCGACTAACTTGCGACGAAGTGGAGGTGAGTCGCCGGCCGGATCGGCCATCTGGGCCAGACCGGGGCGGAACAAACCTCCTTGGCACTGGCAAAGGGAGTCTGCTTCTTTGTCCTGCACCGTCCGGCGGGGCCAACTGAGTCTGAAGTTAGGCTCGGCCAGTGGCCAGGATGGCCGGTGGCTTGAAAAGCCAAAAGGAGGCCCCCCGCGCCCGCTCCCATCCGTGAAATCCGTGAAATCCGTGGTCGATCTTCCCTTCACGGATGACACGGATTTTTCTGAGCTCCGCAGGCCAACCCACGTGCGAACGGTTCACATGCCTCGTCGGTCTGAGGGGGAGCCTCGCTACGATTTGGGGCCTGTCCCGCAGGGACGCTTGAGAATAGCCTCCCAAGAGGCAGCACCGGGAAGGCGGTGCGGGCGTGTTTGGGACGCCAACGGCGTCTCTCATACCTGCCCGGGCAACGCCCTGGGTTTCTCGGAAAGGGTTCCTTACATCCCGAGCAGACGGTAGAAATGGTTCAACCCGCCCGGCGGGTTGGTAATCATCAGGGAGCTGACGCCGCCACTGACGACAATGCCGTTGGTGACGGGCTGCCACGAGATGGGCGGCGCCAGGCTCGTGGCCGTTTCCAATTCCAAGCCCGAAGTGGCGGGCCAGGAGATTTGGACATGGCCGCCAGCCAATCTTCCAACCGTCAGGGCCGGCCCGGTAACGCCGGTCGTGGCCGGCAGCACGCCGATGTCATCCAGGCCAAACCAGCTCGGGCGGTTGTCATACCCGAACTCCAGGACCGTGCTCGAGGAGGTCGCTGTGACGGCAAATTGGAAATTTGTCCAACCGCTCAGAGGAATGTCTATCATGTTCGTGAGCGTGTTTCCGTTCCATTCCACCAGGAACTGATTCGCCGCCGAGCCGTTGCCGCTCAGCCAAAACGACAGCTCGTAAGCCGCCCCTGGCGTGGTGGCCAGGGTTTGGGACATATAGAAGATACTGGACGGCCCCAGTTTCGCTCCATAAGCGCCGGAATGGACGTAAGCCGAATCGGTCGTGACGGAAGCGCCGGTCTGGCCATCGGGGAAGCCCCAGCCGGCGAAAGTCCCCGTCTCAAAACCACCATTGGAGACGATGCCGGAATAGAAGGCCACAGAGATGGACGGACCGACGCCGAGGACTTGCACCCCGAGGGTGTTCGTGGCGAGCAGCACAGGCGAAAAGACGCCCGACAACTGGTACGTGTGCAAGGGGTTCTCAGCGGCGCTGGTCGAGCCGTCGCCAAAATCCCAACTCCAGCCGGTAATTGTTTGGCCGCTGCTGTCGACGCTCCCGGAGGCAAATTGCACCTTCAGGGGGTTGAACCCGTTGGTTGGACTGGCGGTGAACGCAACCTCCGGCGGGGACACTGTGATCGTCGGGCCAAAGCCAAGCCGCTCGACGCCGGCGTTGTTCACCACGGCCAAAACCGGCTCGAAGACGCCGAATCCCGTATAGGTGTGAGACGGATTTTTCGACGACCCCGAGGAGCCATCGCCAAAATCCCAGTTCCAGTTTGTGATGGTCTCGCCGGTCGTATCCACAGCCGGACAACCAAAGTGGACCGCTACCGGCGCCGTGCCATTGGTCGGATTGGCCGTGAATTGGACGGTTGGCAGGACGCTGATGTCGTCCAAATAAATCCCAGACGCATCCTTGAACCCGAACTGCAAAACCGTGTTGGTTTCCGTGGCCGCCACCAGGAACTGGAAGTTCGTCCAGCCGACCGCCGGAAGATTCGTGTCATTCATCAGCGTCGTTCCGTTCCACGAGACCTCGAACTCATTGGCTCGCTGCTCGAAGACGCCCACCCAGACCGAGAGCAGATAAGAAATCCCCGGAGCGGTGGCCAGTGTCTGGGAAAGGGTTTGCAGGGTGCCCGAGAGGTCGGAGAAACTGTATGTGCCCGAATGGACGTGTGACCCGGAGTTCACAGCGCCCGCCGTCGCCGTCCAGTTCGTAAGGTTGCCCGTTTCAAAACCACCGTTGAGGACCAGGCCGGAGTCGAATCCCACGCTGACGGCAGGGCCGATGCCGAGCACTTCCACCCCCGCGCTGTTCCTGGCCAGAAGCGCCGGCGAGAACGCGCCGGCGGCCTCGTAATTGTGCGTCGGGTTCTGCTCCGTGCCGGTGGCGCCGTCGCCGAAGCTCCAGTTCCAAGCGACGATGGTTCGTCCGCTGCTGTCAATGCCCTGGGAATCAAACTGCACCGTCAACGGGTTCGACCCGTTGGTTGGAGTTGCGGTGAAAGACACTGTGGGAAGGGCGGTGACGATGAGCGGGCCGGATTCCGCAGGGACCGGTGCGCCATTGGCGCCCGTCGCGCTGAGAACGGGAACGAAGCTCCCAACACTGGGGTAGGTGTGGAAAGGACTCTGCAAGGGACTGTGCGGCGTGCCGTCGCCAAAGTCCCAGTCCCAGTGCTCGATGGCATTGCCGGCGGTATCGGCCGCCGGGGCGTTGAATTGCACCCTTAAAGGAATTGGACCGCCCAGCGGAGTGGCGGTGAATGGCTCCACTTCCGCGGGGAACAGGCTCACGTCATCAAGCAGTTCAGTGAAGGTCGTTTGGCCGCCGGGCGGATTGAACAGGAATTGAAGGACCGAACTGGGGCCGGTCGCCACCACGAAAAACTGGAAATTGGTCCAGTAATCGGCGATGTTGGGGGTTGCCACGTAGGTTTGAGAAAAGACAGCGGCGCCATTCCATGAGGCGGACATGGCGTTCTGGCTCCCGTCTGGCGATAGCGCGAACGAGAGCGCGTAGCCCGCGCCGACGGTGGTCGGAATTGTTTGCGACAGGCTTGTCCGGCCACCGAATGCATTGGCTCCGTTTGTGATGAAGATTACGGCATAGTCGCCGGAATGACCAAACCCCAGCGCAATCTCTGCGCCAACTCCATTTGTAGTCCAGCCGGTGAAATCTCCCGTTTCAAAGCCGCCGTTGACCACCAGGCCGGGGCTGTAGGTGACCGAAACAGCCGGGAGGATGCCGAGGACCTCAACGCCGGCGCTGTTGGTGCCAATCAAGGCCGGAACAAATGGGCTGGCGCCGGAGTCTCCGTAGTAGGTGTGCATAGGATTTTGCCCGCTGCCGGTCGTGCCGTCGCCAAAATTCCAGTTCCAGGACGTGAGGGTCTGGCCGCTGTTGTCGGCGCCGGGCGTGGTGAATTGCACCGCCAAAGGACTCGAGCCGTTGGTGGGACTGGCGGCCACCTCAACGCTGGGCAGACGGGTCGTGATGGCCAGATTGGCGGGACCGGGCACCTCCGCTCCCTGGTTGTTGGTCGCCGCCAGAACGGGCGTGAAAGTTCCAACGCTGGTGTAAGTGTGCGAGGGATTCTGCGCGGAGCTATGGGGCGAGCCGTCGCCAAAGTCCCAATCCCAGGCCGTGACCCTCTGGCCAAAGCTGTCGGAGTTTGGGGCCCTGAATTGCACGGCCAGGCGGATCGGACCGCTGGCCGGAGTGGCCGTGGCCGGTTCCACCTCGGCCGGCGTGACGCTGACGTCGTCAAGGTAGAGATAGTTGTCGCCAGTCGTCGAGGAACCGGTGAATTGCAACACCGCGTTGGTCCCGGCCGCCTCTACATAGACTTGGACATTGGTCCAGATAAAGTTCGCCAGATTCGTCACGATGGCGATCGTATCCCCGTCCCAGGACGCCAAGAGGTAAGCTCCCGAATCCGAATACTCCGCATTGAAATATGTCCAAAACGAGACCAGGTAGCCGGCGCCGGGTGCGGTGGAAATCTTCTGTGCAGCGAGGCTCTCATAGCCATAAAAGTCGAGGCTGTTCGTTCCGCTGTGGGCCACGGATTGGCTGATGTCGGCGCCTGCGCCTTGGCCATTGGTGTTCCCAATCGTCCAGCCCTCAATCGCGCCGCTACTCGGATCATAGACTTCGAAGCCGGGGTTCTCGATCAGCCCGGCCGATTGGATCGCCGGGCCGGAGGCAATGACTGATAATCCGTAGCTGTTGGTGGCCTCCAGGTTTGGAACGAATGTGCCTTGGACCGCGTAGGTGTGAGACAGATTCTGGCCCTTGCCGGTGGAACCGTCGCCGAAGTCCCAGTGCCAATTCGTGATCGCGCTGCCGCCGCTGTCAACCCCCCGAGCACTGAACTGAACCGCCAACGGAGCGGCGCCGTTGGTCGGGTTGGCGGTAAATTGGAGCGTGGGGGTGGAGACGGTGACGGGCGTGCCGGACCAGGCGGCAAGGCCGCCGTTATCGTCCACTCCAACCAGGGCCGGCGTAAAGGTCCCCAGTTGGAAATAGGTGTGCGCCGGATTTTGCACCGGGCTGTCCGGCGAGCCGTCGCCGAAATGCCAATCCCGATTCGTGATGGTGTGGCCGGCGCTGTCCTGGTTAGGCGAGGTGAAATGAAGCGTCAATGGAAACGGTCCATTGGTCGCGTCCACCCAGGCGGCGACGGGCCAAACCCCAATCACACTGGCGTCGTCAAAGTGCAGGTAGCCGGAGGGCGATTGGAAGCCGAATTTCAGCGGCGCATTGGCGCCGGCGGCGGAGGCGACGAACAGGAAATTCTGCCAGCCCAGCGCAGAAAGGTTCGTCAAGTTCAGCAGCGTAGTTCCATCCCAGGACACCACGAATTCATTGCCTGTCCCCGAATCGTCGGCATCCAGCCAGCAGGAGATCAAGTAGGAAGCTCCCGGCGTCGTGGGCAGTGTTTGTGAAATATAACCGAGCGTCGAGGGTCCGAACTGGGCCGCCCCCTGCCCGGAATGGACAGAATCACCTCCTGCTGTGCCGGAGACAACGGAGGAGAAATCGGTGTTTCCGCTTCGAGACCAGCCGCTGAAATTTCCTGTTTCAAACCCGCCGTTCACAACCAGTCCTAAGGCCGAGATGGTCGGACCCGCCCCGGGGACCGCCACGCCGGCGCTGTTTGTGGCTTGCAACGCGGGCGAAAAGCTTCCCGAGCCAAGGTAGGTATGGGAAGGACTCTGCGCCGTATTGGTTGAGCCGTCGCCAAAACTCCAGGTCCAACTGGTGAGCGGAGTTCCGTAGAGGTCCACGCCCGGCGCAGCAAATCTCACGGTCAAGGGCGACGCGCCGGTGGCGGGATTGGCGGAGAACGTGACCGCGTTGATCAGTTCGGGAGCATAGACGTAGGAAGAATTGAAGCCGGTGGCGTCGCCGAGTTCCCCGTCGCCGTCATAGCCCATGCCCCAGAGCGTCCCGTCGGATTTCAAAAACAGGCTGTGGAAATCTCCGGCGGCAATGGCGGCGACATCGCCGGCAACGATCTCGGCGGGCGTGTACGTTTGAGTAATGGCGGCGCCCAAACCCAACTGCCCGTCGCCGCTGCGGCCCATGCCCCAGAGGCTGCCGTCCGATTTGAGGAGCAGACTGTGGTTCTCTCCGGCGGCAACGGCCGTCACACTATTCGAGACAATTTCAACCGGGGCCGTCCGGTTCACCGTGGTGCCGTCGCCCAACTGGCCAACGTTATTGTGTCCCATGCCCCAGAGGCTGCCGTCGGATTTCACGAACAGGCTGTGCTTGTAGCGGGTCGAAATCACTGCGACGCCGCCGGGCACAATCTCCTCGGGCGCGTAGCGGCTGCTGGTCGTGCCGTCCCCCAGCTCCCCGTCCTGGTTGTAGCCCATGCCCCAGAGGCTGCCGTCCGATTTCAGGAACAGGCTGTGGCCCCAGCCGGCCGCAATCGCCACGACGCCGCCGGACACAATCTGCTCAGGCGCGTAGCGGTTGCTGGTCGTGCCGTCGCCCAACTCGCCGTTGCCGTTATAGCCCATGCCCCACAGGCTGCCGTCGGATTTCAAAAACAACGAGTGCGAATCCCCGGCTGCGATTCCCGCTACCCCGCTCGGCACGATTTCTATCGGCGTCAGGTGATTGTTGTTTGTCCCGTCGCCCAGTTGGCCGTAGCCGTTGTAGCCCATGCCCCAGAGGCTGCCGTCGGATTTCAGAAACAGGGTGTGGTCGCCGCCGCCCGCGATTAGAACGGCTCCGTCGGAGACGATTGACTCCGGCGCGAAACTGTCATTGGTTGTCCCGTCGCCCAGTTCCCCGTACGGGTTGTAGCCCATGCCCCAGAGGCTGCCGTCCGATTTCAGGAACAGGCTGTGATATTCCCCGGCAGCGACGTTAGTCACCGTCACGGCGCGCGCGCCGGCCGCGTTCAGGCACAGCAGGGCCAGCCCTAACACCACGCGGACCAGGTTCATCATCCGTCGGCTGCTTCGCATTGGCCATTGACATTAGGTTGCCAACTAGATTGCACAACCAATACTAAAGCATCCGCCCTCAAAAAGTCAAGCGCGGGGCCCCGATGCCAAATTCCCGGCCGGACCTTCTTTTAACCGCGGTTCAAGCAGAGCATGTCCGGGAGGCCGCCGAAACGAAGACCTTCGCCGCAACCTTTGTCGGATTGGCTATCTGCGGCTCACTGCGAGCGGAGGCGGTAGAAGCGGCTGGGGTAGCTCTTCCACTTGGGATCGCTGAAATAGGATGAGCCGCCGGCCAGGGTGTTGGTTTGCAGCGCCTGCCAGGTGGGATTGACCAGGCTCGTGCTGGCCTCCACCACGACGTGGAGGTTGCTCGTGCCGGTAATGGTGAACCCAAACTGGTTGGTCCGCACGCCAAAGGCGGCGATGTCGAGTTGCACCGGCGCGCTCAATAACTTCGTCGTAAGTCCGGCTAACGTCGAAAGCCAGCCTGTAGTCCCAGGCAGGTAATAGACGATCGCAGTGTCGCCATCAAACGCATCCGGACTCACGGCGGGGGCGTTGCCCTCGAATAAGAGATTCGTGAGGCTCGAGCAGAACTGGAACGCCCCGTCCCCGAGCCAGGTGACACCACTGGGGATGGTGACGGTGGTCAGGCTGGAGCAGACGGAGAACGCAGCGTCTTCGATGTTGGTGACGCTATTGTCTATCGTGACGCTGGCCAGGCCGGTGCAGTAATCGAACGCGTTGGTTTCGATGCCATAGACGGTGTTGGGGATCGTGACGGCGGTCAGGCTGGTGTCGCCTTGGAACGCGCCCACTCCTATGGTGCCAACCGCCGCGCCAGCGATCATATCGGGAATGATCAACACGCCGCCGGGACCGGTGTACGGCGGCAAGAGGTTGATCGTGCCGTCAGGGTTGTAGCTATAATTAAAAGGCGACTGGGCTTGCGCCACGCCGAGCAGCGCCAACGCCAGGAGCAGCGGCGCCCACATCGAGGCGCGGCCGGTTCTCAAACGCGCCAACGGCCTCGGGCCTCTGGCGGCCGCATTGAGAGTTCGCCGCGCAAGCCAACGGTGTGCGAGCATAGGGGTCGATTTCTCTTTCCGCATGAGTGCGATTGTACCCCTTCCGTGGAACTCGGCAAGGAGAATCCCTATGAAAGCTTTAACCGGCGACTTTTTCCCTTGCGCCGCAGGCACTGAGCTTCAAGAATGCCCGGCATGATTTCATTCGGCCCATTCCTGACTCGTTGCTCGGGGAAGTCGGTTGCGCTCCCTAACCTTGAGAACACGGGGTGCGTTCTGGAATTCTCGAGTGCCACCCAGGGCGCCAGAATTCCGATTTATCGACGCCATGATGGAAACGGATGCGGTTTTTGGGATTACCTGGTCCGGGAGCAGGATGTTCCTTTCCCCATGATGCGGCGGCCATACAATTCTGTCCAAACGGGAACCGGCCTTTTCGTCGGTTTGGAAAGTGTGATTGTGGCCCTTTACCAGGACCGTCAGGTGGCTCGTCCCCTGGTGGAGTTTCTGGGCGAGTTCCGCGATTCCCTGGCCTTGGAGAAGACGCCCCTGTTCCCCAATTCCAGGCCCAGGGCTGGATTCAAGCCGGGACCGACGAAGCTTGGGTTTTACCTGGTGGACCTGTTTTCTTACGGACGAAGGCTCACTGCCTCCGTTGGGTGGTATTGTCGGCAGGATCGAACGAACATCGAAAACGCCCCGTTTTTTTCCGCTGGCGCCCTCGAGTTTCATCCCCGGCACGATGGAACGCTCGACCCTGGCAAATGGCTCGAGCCTGTGCCGGGCCATTTGATTTCACTGCTCAGGGACATCTTGCGGAAGGAATGTCCCGGCGAACCGCTGACCCTGCTGTCCGAGGAGGGCAGGAGAATCGTCCTGGAGGCCTTCAAATGGACGCCCCTGGCCAGGATGAGCAACAAAGAGGCGCGGAGGGCACGGGTCGAATTTGCAAAAAGGCACCCGGAATTGCTTGAGAAACCGAAGGAACTGGCTCTGGCCATGCGGGAGGCCCAGCTCTACTCCGAAACCACTTCCCTCCGGAATATTCTGGGCCATTTGGACTCGATTGTCCTGGCCGCCAGGAGCTGAGGGCGGCCCCACAGAAAAAACGAGGCTGGACTTTGGCCTCGCCTACACATAAAACTGTCCCCGCACGTATGAACATTCTATGAAAACGCCTCCCGCCATAACCACGATTTGCGCTGTCCTGTCACTCTCCGCCGGCACGTACGCCGCCAACACAGGGTCCCCTTTCTATGGGGACGCCCCCGATGACCACCACCCGTGGGCCGTGCACGACCGCAATCGTCCCCAGCCCCCGCTGGTCACGCCCGGCAGCTTCAGCACCCCGGAGCAACCGGGCAAACCGCCCTCCGACGCCATCGTCCTTTTCGACGGGACTGACCTCTCCAAATGGGAAGCCGACGAGGGGACCGGTGGCGTCCCCACCAAATGGATCGTGAAGGACGGAGCCATGGAGTGCGTTCCCAAATCGGGCTATATCCGCACCAAAGACAAGTTTGGCGACATCCAATTGCACGTCGAGTGGGCCGCCCCCACCAGAGTCGAGGGCGAAAGCCAGGGTCGCGGCAACAGCGGCGTCTTCCTGATGGGCTTGGTGGAAATCCAGGTGCTCGACGACTACAACAATCCCACTTATGCCGACGGCTTCGCGGCCTCGGTCTATGGCGTCAACCCGCCTCTTGCCAATGCCTTGTTCCCGCCCGGCCAATTCCAGGCCTACGACATCGTTTTCCGCCGGCCCATCTACAAGGACGGCAATCAATTGGACCCCGGTTACGTCACGGTCTTTGAAAACGGCGTTTTGGTCCAGGACCACACCATGCTGGAAGGCGGCACCGGTCACATGACCCGCAGCAAGCCCGGGCCTTTCCCCGAAACCGGTCCCCTCAAGCTTCAGGACCACGGCAACCCGGTCCGTTTTCGCAACATCTGGTGCCGTCCCCTGCCTCCCCGCGCCATCGAAGGCGGCACCGACGGCTACCTGAGCGTGGAGGCCACGATGGCCAAGCGCCAGGCCATCGCAGCCATGATCCGGCAAGACGCCGAGAAACTAAAAGACCCCTCCAATCCCGTGCCGGAAATGCTCCGCCTGGCGGAGTCCCTCGTTTACGACAACGACGCCGATACGGCCCAAAGGGCCACCGAACTGGCCCGCCAATACTGGGCGGACCTCCAGCAACTGCCCCCGGACAAGCTGGCTGCCAGGAAAGACCAGTTGAAGCACTTTCGCGACATCTGCAAATACCTGGTCCGCTTTAACATCATCGCGGCTGATGCCGAGCCGAAAGTCAGGCTCGAGGAGCTCATCAAAGAGCACAATTGGGACAAGAAATAATCCCGGAGGCCGGGGTCTGAAGCGCAACCAAACGTTTCAGGAGCTCAGATGCTGCGAGACAGCCATCGTGCTCAGGCGGGCCTGGGCTTGGCGTGAGAGGCCGGTCAGCACCATCGAAACGTGGTAGCCGGTGTGTTTGTTGCCGGTACAGGAAATCACCACCCCTGTGCAATGGATTCTGCCTCCCTCGCCCGGAGATTGGAGGGTCAGCGTCATTTCCGCCCAGGCAGGCAAAGGCGTCACGCTTCGGAATTCAATGCCGTTCTTGTGAAAAACCACGGAGTCCGGGGAGAGGGACAAGCGGGTTTGACGGGCTTCCACCGCGACGGCGGCATGTTCGTGCGGCAAAGAACCGTTGCTCTCAGCTTTTCTTGCGCTCATACAACTGTATCAGATTAACATGGAAGCGGGAAAAGTCAAATTAGTGAATCGCAATGAAACGATTAGCGGATAGCATACGGCTACCATTCGATGACCGCGGCGCCCCAGGTGAGGCCGGAGCCAAAAACAATCAAAAGGATCAGGTCGCCGTGCTGGACGCGCCCGCTCTGGACGGCCTCGTCCAGGGCGATGGCGACGGAAGCAGCGGAGGTGTTGCCGTACTTGTGGAGGTTGATGAAGAACTGTTCCGGTTTGGCGCCCAGGCGTTCGCCCACGGCGTCAATAATGCGGAGGTTGGCCTGGTGGGGGATGATGCATTTGATGCGGGAGATATCGATTTCGCAGCGGCGCAGGGCCTCCTGGGCGGCGGTTTGCATGGCCTTGACCGCGTTCTTGAAGGTCTCCCTGCCTTCCATCCGCAGGTAGTGCTTCCGTCCGGCGACCGACTCGGCTGAGGCGGGGCAACGACAGCCGCCGGCCGCCATGAAGATCAAGTCGGCCTTTCGCCCGTCGGCCCCCATGACGGCCGTCAGGAGGCCGTGAGCATGGGCGCGGTTGCGCAGGACGGCCGCGCCGGCGCCGTCGCCGAAGAGCACGCACGTGTCGCGGTTCTGCCAATCGACGATGGAGGAGAGTTTTTCAGCGCCGATGACCAGCACGGTGTCGTAAGTGCGGGACATAATGAACTGCTGAGCGATCTCCAGGCCGTAAATAAACCCGGAGCAGGCCGCCTCGATATCGAAGGCGGCGGCGCGAAAGGCGCCGATCTTCTGCTGGACCAGGCAGGCGGTGGAAGGAAAAGGCATGTCCGGGGTGATGGTGGCGACGGTGATGAGTTCGATTTGGTCCGGGGCCACTCCCGCGCGCTGCATGGCCAGACGGGCCGCGCGAGAGGCCAAATCCGATGTAAACTCCTCCTTGGCCGCCAAGTGGCGCTCCTTGATGCCTGTCCGGGTCGTGATCCACTCGTCGGAGGTGTTGACCATCTTCTCCAGGTCGGCATTGGTCAGGACGCGGGCGGGGACATAAGAACCGACGCCGGCGATGGAGCAGGTGCGGCCCTGGAAGTTGTACTTGGCTCTTGGGTTCTTGAATTTGGGTGTGGGAGTCGGGCTCATGCCGTATAGGGCGTGGTGGAGGTTAGCCGGCCATGGGAATGGGCGTGGGGGCTGTCATGGCCGCTTAGCCGGCGGATAATTCAGGGGTGGCGGCCGGCTCAAGGGTTGCCAGCCGTTCATTGGCGCGCGCGATCTCGCGCGCGATGGTCTGGTTGACCTGGAGGTGGATGTTCTCGGTGGCCACGTGGATGGCATTGGCAATGGACCGCTCGCGCGCGGACCCGTGGGCCTTCATGACCGCCCCGTTGAAACCGAGCAGCGGGGCGCCGCCGGAGCCCTCGGGGTCCATGCGGCGGCGCATCGCCCGAAAGGCATTTCGGGCCAGCAACGCCCCGAGTTTGCGCCGCGGATTGGCAGTCAGTTCGTGCTTGAGCAGCGAAAACATCGCCAACGCCAGGCCCTCGCAAGTCTTGAGCACGATGTTGCCCACAAAACCATCGCAAACGACCACATCCACACGGTCCTTAAAAAGGTCATAACCTTCCACGTTGCCGATGAAATTCAAGTCCAGTTGTTGGCACAGCGGCAAGGCTTGCAGGGTCAACTCGTTGCCCTTGGTGGCCTCGGTGCCGACGCTCAGGATGCCGACCCTGGGGTTGGGACGGTGGAGGATCTCGCGGGAATAGATGCTGCCCATGATCGCGTAATGGGCCAGGTGCAGCGGCCTGCACCCCAGGTTGGCGCCGGAGTCCAGGAGGACGAATTCCCCCTCGGCCCTGGGAATGATGGTGGCGATGCCCCCGCGGTCCACGCCCGGAATCCGGCCCAGCTTGAAAGTGGCGGCCGCGAAAATGCCCCCCGTATTGCCCAGCGAAACCACCGCGTCAGCCCGGCCCTCGCCCACCAGTTCCACCGCCCGCACAATCGAGCAATCCTTCTTCCGGCGCACGGCGGCGGCGGGCTTGTCGTCCATCGTAAGAACCTCGCTGGCATGGACGACGCGAACCCGGTGATCGCGGAATCCCCGATGCGGCAAAGCGGCGTGGATTTCGGAGCGGTCGCCTACCAGAAACAGCGCCGTGATTTGCTTGCCCGTCTCCAATGCCCGCATGGCCCCTTCGATAACGACCCCGCAGCCGTGGTCGCCACCCATGACATCCACTGCGATTCGCATAACAAGGACCGGGCGCGGAGGGAGTTGTTCGGCGCCCGGAGGGGCCGCCTAGGCCCCCGTCTTGACCGTGATAACCTGTCGTCCCTTGTAAAAGCCGCAAGCCGGGCAAACCCGGTGTGGAACGTAAGGCGCGGCGCATTGCGGGCAAGTGCTCAGTTGCGGCAGAGTCAGAACGCTGTTGTAGGCGCGGCGCATCCGCTGGCGGCTGTGTGAAGGTTTACGCTTGGGGACACCCATATTTGGAGACCGATGTTAAAGTGTTTCTATGTTAATGACAACCGTTCAGGCGCCCAACATACCTCGAAGGCGCCGGCGCTTTCAACGTTAAAACTTCAGCTTGTTCAACTCGGCCCAGGCCGGGGAACCGCCGGCCTCTGCCGGGCCGGAGTTGCCCGCCCAGGCCGCATTGCCCCCCAAGGTCTTGGCCAAGCCGCGGCATCCCGGCCTGCACAACGGGTGTTGCGGAATCTCCAGGAGAATATCCTCCCGCACGTAAGGCGTCAAGTCCACGCACTCGTTGACGACCTTCACCCGGTCCTCTCCCCGCAGCGGCAGGTGACAGACCCACCCCTTGAGTTCGAGCGGGAACCCAAAGGACTTCAGGCAGCGGACGCACTGGCAGTCCAGCATCAAGCGCAGACGCCCCTGGACCAGCAACGCCCCCTCGACCTTCTGCACCTCCAGCTCGTAATCCAGCGGTTGGTCCACCCGGATCACCTCGTCCTTCGTATCGATGTCCAGTTCGCACGACGGCAATTGGCCTTCCAGGCGGACCTCGTGCGCCTCTAAATGACGAAGATTGACTTGCAACGACATAAAACTCCATTCCCATGCCGGTCAACCGGCCTAAGCCGGGTTGCGGGCCAACTTCCTGGCCAGGGCCGTCCGCACGTGCGCCGGCACAAACGCACCTACCTCACCCCCGAGCAAGGCCACTTCTTTGACCAGTCCCGAACTGAGAAAAGTGTAGGTGTCCCTGGGCATCATGAATATCGTTTCGATGCGCTCATTCAAATTGCGGTTCATCAAAGCCAACTGAAACTCAAATTCAAAGTCCGACACCGCCCGCAGGCCCCGAATCACCGCTTGCGCCGACCGCCGCTGCACGTACTCAACCAGCAGGCCCTGAAAGGAATCCGCCTCGACATGCCGCAGATGCCGCACCGCCCGCTCAACCATCTGCACCCGCTCCTTCAGCGTAAACAACGGGTGCTTGCTCTCGCTGGCCGCCACCGCCACGACCACCCGGTCAAAGAGCTTGGTGGCTCTCTGGATGACATCCAGATGCCCGTTGGTGACGGGGTCGAAACTCCCGGGATAAATCGCCGTTCGCATCGAGGAAATTGTAACAGGACCCCGCCGGATGACGAGATCAGAATGAAATCCCTCGGCACCCCATTCCAGCCCGCCCCGTAGGGCCTCAGGGGAGGGTAGGGCGCGCCATCCTGCTTCGGCTCGACCCGCCCGCCCCCGGTGACCGGTCCGGCCCCGTCGAATGTAGTGGACCGGAGACAGGAGCTTTGGCAGACTTCCCACGCGTTATGTACAGGGTAATTGGAACAGACGGCCAACAATATGGTCCCATCAGCGCCGAGCAGTTGCGGCGCTGGATCGCTGAGAACCGCTTGAACGCCCGGTCCCTCGTCCAGCCTGAAGGCTCTCAGGAATGGAAGGCCCTGGGCAGTGTTGCGGAGTTCGCCGATGCGCTCAAGACGATCCCCCCGCCGGCGCCCCCGTTGGCCGGTTCCCCTCCCAAGCCGGATGCCGACGCGCTGGCCGCCGAAATCCTGGGGCGCGGCTATGAGGTGCGCATTGGGAGGTGCCTCTCGCGAAGCTGGGACCTGCTGACCGGGCATTTTTGGCTGATTGTCGGGGCTTGCTTTGTGCTGGGGCTCATCCAGAGCGCCGTCTGTCTCCTGGCGGGGGTATGCTCCGGCGGCCTCTACTTCCTGCTCTTGAAACTGATTCGCCGCCAGCCCGCTCAGTTTGGGGACGCCTTCGCAGGCTTCAGCCTGGCCTTTCTGCAACTTCTCCTGGCCGGGCTGATCAAAGGCATCCTCACCACGGCCGGCGCCTTGTTGTGTCTGCTGCCCGGCATCTACCTCGGCGTGGCCTGGGTCTTTGCCCTCCCGCTGGTCATTGACAAGAATCTCGATTTCTGGCCTGCAATGGAATTGAGCCGCAAAGTCGTCACCCGGCACTGGTGGCTTTTCTTTGGGTTCGTGCTTGTCAACTTTCTGGTAATGCTGCTCGGCCTGGCGCTTTGTATCGTTGGCGTATTCATTGCGCAGTGCGTTGTCCTGGCCGCCCTGGCCTATGCCTATGAGGACATCTTTGGCCGCCACGACGCCGGCCCCCAACCCGCCGCCGCCGGGGCGAAGTAGCGGGGCTTCAATTCCAGTTGCCCTGGCTTGCCCAGTGAGGGAAGCTCAGGGCCATGTTTGAAGTGCTGGCGACAGACCCCTCTTCCAAGGCGCGCCGGGGCCGCTTGATTACGGCCCACGGCGTGGTGGATACGCCCGTGTTCATGCCCGTCGGCACGCAAGGCAGCGTCAAGACCCTGGACCCGCGCGAGCTGATCGAGATGGGCGCTCAGATTCTCCTCGGCAACACCTATCACCTCAACCTTCGCCCCGGTCTGGACATCATCCGCGCCGCCGGCGGGCTGCACCGGTTTATGGACTGGTCTCTGCCGATACTGACTGACAGCGGCGGTTTCCAGGTGTTCAGCCTGGCCACGATTCGCAAGATTCACGCCCACGGCGTCGAGTTCCGCTCGCACCTGGATGGCTCGCTGTTGTTTCTCGGGCCCCGGGAAGTCATGGCCGTCCAGAAGGCGTTGGGGTCCGACATTGCCATGGTCTTCGACGATTGCCCGCCGCACGCCAGCACCCCGCGCGAGCTCCGCGCCGCCGTCGAGCGCACCCTGCGCTGGGCCTCCGAGTGCCGCGCCCAGCCGCGCGCCCCCGGCCAACTCCTCTTCGGCATCGTCCAGGGCGGAAGCAACGCCCCGCTCCGCCAAGAGTGCGCCGAGGCCCTGACCGCCCTTGAGTTCGACGGCTACGCCATCGGCGGCGTGAGCGTGGGCGAACCGGAGCCCGAAATGATGCGCGCCGTCGAGATGACCGAACCGCTCCTTCCGCCCGGCCAGCCGCGTTATGCCATGGGCCTGGGCACGCCCGCCCAATTGGTCGAGCTGGTCGCGCGCGGCGTGGACATGTTTGATTGCGTCCTGCCCACGCGCGTCGCCCGCAACGGCACCGCCTTCACCCGCAAGGGCACCCTCAGCATCAAAGCCGCCGCCTGCAAGGCCGACTTTCAGCCCATCGAACCAGGCTGCCAATGCTTCGCCTGCCGCCGCTTCAGTCGGGCCTATTTGCGCCACCTCCTCAATGTCGGGGAAATCCTGGGCCTGCGCATGCTCAGCCTCCATAACACCTGGCTCTTCCTGAAAGTCATGGCCGAGGTGCGGACCGCCATTGCGGCAGGAACCTTCGCCGACTATCGGCGCCAGTTCGCCGCCAGCTTCGTCCCCACCCGCAAGGTCCTCCTGGCCCGCTCCTCGAAAACCCGGTAGAAAAGGCGGTAGTTGCGGCAGAGGACCTCACGATCGCCGGCCGCAGCACGCTTGGTTTGGGCGGGGAAACCAACGCGGGTTCGCCGGCTGCCCGGAAAGGCCTTCCCGAACGTTTTCTCTTCCCAACCTGGCGCCCCTCTGACAAACTGCGCTCGAATCTAAGGGCCGCCGCCCCGACTTGAATCGAGCCTTGAAATCATGCTAAGCGCGCACAAATTCGCACTGAGGGTCCGGCTGTCTCTTGCGGCCTGGCCGGCACGCCATCGCAGGGAATCCGGGATTCAGGACCTCGGCCATTGGATTCTCTGCGCCCTGGGCCTGGCGGCGCTGCTGGCTGGGCCGCCGGCTCGAGCGCAAGAGGCCCTGCAAATGTCCGCCGCCAGCGCGCAGGCCGCCGAGGCGCGCAAAAAGGCGGGTTCCACCCTGGACTATACCAACTTGCTCCTGGGGCCGACCCTATGGAATTTCAAGGCGCAAGAAACCACCGTCTTCACCGACAACGTCGGCTTTAGCCACACCGGTACGGAGAGCGACCTTATTTTTCGGCCGGAGCTGGCGACGCACTTCCTGTGGCCCATCTCCCCCTTCAACAATCTGACACTGAGCCTGGGCGTGGGCTACTCGGCCTACGTCCGGCAGTCTCAGTGGGACCGGTTTTTCCTGTCGCCGGGCACCGAAACCTCGTTCGACCTTTACAGCGGCGACTTTTGGATCAATCTGCATGACCGCTTCTCACTTACGGACAATGCCTTCCAGGACGCAACCTATGCCGGCAGCGGAGATTACCAAGCCCTGGAGAACACAGCCGGAGTCGCCGTAACCTGGGACATGAACAAACTGGTCTTTAAATCCGGCTTCGACTACGTGGACTATGATGCTCTGACGGACAACCTGCTGATCAAGGACCAACAATCGGAGCTCTTTACGCTGTCCGGCAGCTATGCCGTCATACCCAGTATCCGCTCGGGCGTGGAATTGAGCTATGGATTGACCTCTTACTCCTGGGTGTCAAACTCCTCGGCAGCCCCAACAATCCAAAGCGACGCAAGGCAGTGGAGCGCGGGGGCCTTTGCCGAGGCCAAGTTGAGCCCGAACCTGGCCGTCCGGGGGGGCGGCGGATACACGGCGCTCGATCCTCAATCCACACTCTCGCTCGGCAGCCGGCAGGAGGGTCCTTACGCACGAATCAGCGTTGCCCACCGCCTTAACCAGTACTTCGACCACGGCTTGACCCTCAGCCGGGACATCTCCTTCAACTCTTACGGCGGCCTCATGAATGACTATCTGGTGGCGTGGTCTGGCAACTGGCATACTCTGCGCAAAATCACATTCACCACCTCCTTCGTCTATCAACACGGAAGCCAATCTGCCTATGGCGCCGAAACCTACGACTGGCTCAGTCCGAGATTGTTCATCAGCCGTCCCATCACGCGCAGGCTTACCGCCAAAGCCGGCTACAGCTACTACCACCGCACGTCCACGCTGGCCCAAAACCAATACAACGCCGACCTGGCGAGCTTGAATCTGGAATACCAGTTCTGAGCGCGGCCGCATCGGGGATTAGTTGGCTTTGACGGCAACGACCAGAAACTGCCGGCCAAAAACTCTCCACAGGAGCGGCAGCCGAAGGTAAAGGCGCAGCAACGCCAGCGGATAGTGTGGTCCGGAACTCATCGTGTAGGGCAGGAAACGCCCAACCACGCGCTCGAGAGAAAAGCCTGCCGTGGCCAGCCCTTCGGCCAGGCTCCGCTCCGTCAGAGGCAGGTGATGGTCCCAGAAATCCCAATATTGGCCGTGCAGAAACCTGATATTGGGGCCCAGCGCCACCAGGCGTCCCCCGGGTTTGAGGCAGCGCCGGATTTCAGCCAGGGTCCTGGCCAGGCTCGCCTTGTCAGGCAGATGCTCGAAGAAATTGCTCGTAAACACCAGGTCCAGGACCTCCTCGGCCATAGCCCAGCGGCTGGAACAATCCTGCTGGAGCAGCCGGACCTGCGGGCCGAGGCGTCGAGCGGCGTCCGGGTTCAAGTCCATGGCATATCGCACCGGAGCGGAAACCTGGTTGATGAACTCGCCGTAGCCGCAGCCCAGGTCCAGCACCGCCTGGGCGTCCCGCGCGTAAGGGGCAAAGAAATCCGAAACGAGCACCCGCCAAACTGCCTGCCGATAGCGGGTCTCGCTCCCGAATCGCTCCCGGTATAGGGCCTGGAGATCGGAGGGTGTCACATTGGGCGACATGAGCGGAAACGGCCTATAAGTTCCTGAGTTGCGCCTCGTTTTGGGCGGCCCATTCCGAGAGGTCGGACACAATTTGGCGCACGCCGCGCCGCGGCCGCCAGGCAGTCCGTTCAAAGAGCCGGCCGCAATCGGCCAGGAACACCCTGAGGTCCCAAGGCCGGTTGGCGCAAACCGAGTGGACGGGCACGCGGCGCCCGGTGATCTCCTGGCAAAGGGCGGTCAATTCACAAAGCGAGGCGGTGTTGGCCCAGCCGCCGGCCACGTTGCCCACCCAGCCTTCCCAGCGATCAAAGTCCCTGATTTGCTCGGCCAGGAACTCGCATAAATCATCGATGTGGAGGAAATCACGCACCTGCTTGCCCTGGCCGCCGTAGCCGATGTAGTTGAGCGGACGGCCAAAATGATGCGCCAGCACCCAGAGGGAGGCGACGCCCTGGTCCACCTTGCCGAATTGCCAGGGCCCGGCGACCACGCCGCATCGGTCCACCACGGCCTTGAGGTTCCAGGCCGCGCGGTATTCCTCGATCAGGAGCTCGGCCGCATACTTGGTGTACCCGTAAAGCGAGCGCGCCCCGTTCATGTCCAGGCCCTCCTGCACCCCTTGCGGGCCGATTCCAGGGGCGCCGTTCTCGGCCCACACAAAGCGCGTAGGCTCCTCACGCCAGGGATGCCGCTCCAACCGCGCCACGGGATAGACCCGGCTGCTCGACAGAAACACCAACCGGCTCCCCCAAAGCCGGGCCTTCTCCAGGCAATGGCACGCCCCGACCAGGTTGGTTTGGAGCAAACCCGCCGCCCCGCCCTCCAGACCCCCAAGCACCGAAGGCTCCGCCGAACACTCCATCAGGAAATCAAACGGCCCCTTGGGAAAACTCCCCTCGTCCCGGACGTCGCCCCAAAAAAAAACCACGTTTCTCCCGGCCAGCCGCGCCACGTTGAGCTCGGAGCCGCGCCGATACAGGTTGTCCATGCAGACAATCTCGGCCTCCGGGAACTCTCGCCGAAACGCTACCGCCAGGTTCGAGCCCACAAAGCCCGCACCGCCGGTAATGAGGATTCTCATCTCAGGCCTTGGCTTCCTGGTGGTCCCGCTTGCGGCCCTTGCCGTCTCCGGAATCGGGGTAGCTCTTGTAGTAATCCTTGTACTTGTAGTAGTAGTAGTAATCTCCACTGCGCGGGCGGACGGCGTTGAAGACCAAGCCGAGCACCTCTACCTGGCGCTGGTAGAGCAGTTGCAGGGCCGCCTGGGCGACGCGGGCCGAGGTGTGCTCGGCGCGGATGACGAAGACGACGCCATCGACCTGGGGCGCCAGGCTCGTCACATCATCGGCGGCCATCACCGGCGCGGTGTCGAAGATGACGAAATCGTAGGCGGCTCGAGCCTCCTGGATCAATTTCTCCATGGTCGGGCTGAGAAACATCTCGCTGGATTGGTGGGAGGCTGCGCCGCGGCGCATCAAACAGAGACCGGGGTAATGGGTTGCCAGGACGGCATCCTTCCAGTTCAGCTTCTTGGAAAGGACCTCACAGAGCCCGGGCCCGGATTCCAGATCGAAGCGGTGATGGAGCACGCCTTTGCGGAGGTCGGCATCCACCAGCAGAACTCGAGAGCCGGAGCTGGCCACGGTGATAGCGAGGTTGGAAGCGGTGACGGATTTGCCGTCGTTGGGCACCGAGCTGGTGAGGAGCAGGGTCTTGGGCCGTTTCTCCGCTTCGGTCATATACAGGAGCGAAGAGCGCAGGTTGCGGTAGGACTCGACATAGGAATGGCGGGTATCATCGGAGGACAGGAGCTGGATTTCCCGCTTGTTGACTGAGCGCTCGCGAGGGATCTGGGCCAGGATTTCTTCGTCGAACACCTCCTGGAGTTCGGTGGCCGAGGCCATGCGATCATCCATCCGGTCCATGAGCATGAGCAGGCCAATCCCCAGGATCAGGCCGACAAATCCCCCGCCGCCCATCAACCGGCTCATGGAAGGCCGGCGCTCGTCTGCCGGCGATGCGTCCTCCATAACCGCCACGCTCTCGGGAGTGTTTTCCTTGTTCCTGTCCAGGCTCTCCAAGGTCATGAACATGTGGTCGTAGATGGTCTCGTAGCGCTGGGACTTGGCCTTGAGCCGGTGGTATTCGGCCAGTTTCTTGCTGATTTCCAATGCCTTGATATTCCATTGCCTGATCTCCCGGTCCAGGTTCTTGATTTGCAGCGCCAGGGAGTTCGTCCGGCTCTCCAACTGCTCGACTCCTTGCTGCCGATAGATTTCCAGCAGATTCTGGTGCTGGGCAATCTCTTCGTCCATGGCGATCATCCTGGGGTGTTGGGGCTTCATGTATCGGCCCATTTCCTTCTGGTCCGCCTTGAGCAATAGCATCTGCTGCTTGGCGCGCAGATAGTCGGTGGCCAACTCGCTGACGCTGCTCGAGCCGGCCTGGCCGGAACTGCCATACCGACCGGTCAGGTCGTCAACGATCGGCAAGGCCGTGCCCATCTCCTGCCAGTGCTCCAGGCTCTGGTCCAGACTCAGGGACTGCAGCAAATCGAACTCGGACGTTAGGGCCGCCAGGCGCTGGTTCAAGGCGGCCAGGTAATTGCCGATGCGGTTGCCCTGCTCCTCGAACAAGGCCATGCTGTTGGTGGTTTCAAAGTCCATTTGCGCCTGGTCCAAAAGCGCGTTCGTTTCTTCCAGCGACCGCACTTCCTCTCCCAGGCTCAACAAGGCGGTGTCCGAAGAGTGCTCGCGCAATTTGCCCTTCACATCGATGAATTCCCTCATGCAATAGCGGACGAATTTCTCGGTAAACTGCGGGTCGTGGCCGGTGCCCGTGAGGACAAAGATGCTGGTCTTGGGCATGATCGTCACCCGCAGTCTGACCGGCGCCTGCGACCCGCGGGTCTGGGGCGCCGTTTCCGGGTAGAGCTTGGCCACCCGGGCAAGCGCCGGCCGGACGACCGCATCGCTTTGCATCAGATTGGCCTGTGTGCCCAGGAAGTTGTTCATCTCCTCGGTGTAAGCCGAGGCCTCCTGCGAGGCCAGCTTGGTGCTGACGATCATGCGCCCAACCGAGACAAAGCTCGGCGGCCCATACCAGGAGAGCGACCAAACACCGACCACGCCCGTAAGCACGCACAGCGCCGGGATCCACCACTTCCTGGCCAGAAGGCTCTTGTAGCGGTGAAAGCCGGCCAGGAAGTGCGCCTTCTCCTTCGAGCGATTGACCGCGCTCCTTTCAGTCAGATTCGTTGCCATATAATACCGTGTGAGAGTGCCAATGAGAGGGCCGCGGCGCAGACATCACATGCTAAAAACCCGTGACGGCACCACCACGCAGTCTTCCGGCTGCAATGGCACGTCCTTCTCGACCATCCCTTTTTCCAGAACAGCCTCCACGTCCACTATGATGTTCTGTTTGGCGGCCTTGTTGGCGCCGCCCCGAATGACCATTACCCTGGTCTTCTTGGCGAAATCACCAAAACCGCCGGCGCGCAGAATCGCTTTGCCCGCCGTGATGTTTTCGTGCATCGCGATCTCGATCTGGCCCTGGGTCTTGACCTGGCCATAGACATAGATCCGCCCCCAGAGCTTGTTGGCCTCATTGATGGCCACGATAACCGTGGCGCGATGATATAGCTCCTTCTCCAGCTTGACCTTCAATTCGGCGCCCAGCGCCTTGCAGGTCTTGTCCAGCGCCATGACCGGGCCGATATACGGGACTTCCAGCTCGCCCGAATCCGTGACCACAAGGACGAGCGGCCTCTCGCGGTCCTCGAGGATCTGGAAATTGACCTTGTCGCCGATTCGCAGCTTGTATTTGTCGTCGGGCACATAGCCGCTGAGGCTCGCAGGCGCGACGGTGGTGTTGGTAAGGCTCGATCGCAACCCGTAGAAACTGTTGCCGTAAGGACCCTCGCTCAGGCGCATGTATTGGGCTGGCGCGGGCGCGCCGGCCAGCAGGACCGCCGCCACAACCAGACAACCTGCCAGGGCGCGATGACACTCGGCTGGAATATGCAAACCGACGCCACCCCGGAGCGAGGCCCTTGCCGGCCCTGCGGGGCCCGCCCTGCCCGCCAAAAGACAAATGCTCTTGTTCATTTTCTGCCATCCATACAGTTCATTACTCTGTCCTTATAGCAGATTGGGGAGAAAAGCCAACATCTTTCCGACATTTTTGCGGGCGCGCCAGGCAATCGACCCGCGCCCTTACTGAACGCGCGTCGAGTGGTATTGAAGCCAGAACACGTCCGGGCTGTTGGGAGTAGTCGTGACCGCGATCTCGGGCGGGTTGAGCATAGCCTTGGTCACCCACTTGTGAATCTCGGAGTGGCCGTCCCCGAAGCCAAGACCGGCGGCTTGATTGTGGTAGCTGGCGGGATAGTCGACGATTTCTTCCACGCCGTTCGGGCTGCCCGTAAACCCGGTCATCTGGACGACGAGGAAACCGTCATTGATGCTGTCCTGGCGCTCGTCCACCAGGACGAAGGTCGTTGCCGGCCCCGGGCGCACCATGTCGGAGAGTTTGCGGAAGACCAGCCAGTTTGCCTCCGGACTCCAGTTGTGGTAATGATATTGCGGCAGGAGACTTCCATTGCCGCCGACCCAGTTGCTCATGGACATGCTGCGCGGGCGCGGCACGCGCTGGCCCAAGGGGTTGAGCCCGAAGGAGGTGTCCGCCGGGCAATGCCAGATGCCGTAGGTGTTTCCACAATAGGGCATCATCGGGCTCTTTCCGATCGTGTTCGTATAATCCCAGTTTCCGCGAGTAGTCGCAATGCTGTCGTCCAGGTCCCAAGGGTATCCCGCCGGGCCCGACCACACGTAGTTTGATTCGGGCAGGGTGTCGGCGTACGACCACAGCAAGACATCGCGATTGTCTTCCGAGTACATGCGCCAGGCGGTCATGAGCTGCCTTGAGTTGCTCATGCACATGACGCCCTTTGCCCGGCTTTTCGCCTTCGACAAGGCGGGCAGGAGCATGGCCGCCAAAATCGCAATGATGGCGATGACCACGAGCAATTCAATCAGTGTGAAGCCGCTTCGCCCGGCGCGTCCGGCCTCCCGTCTCGGAAACCAACTGTGCTTGTCATTCATAGCTCAGTCCTACCGCAGACCATCTCAGCAAGGAGACTGGGGTGCGTCCAGGGAAATGTCGAGCCTGATTGCGCTGGTCAGCAGAATGAATTTATGAGAGCCGCCCCCAAAATCATTGACGGGCGCCCGCCTTTCTTGCATTATGCGTCCGTACCAAGCCTATGAAACCAACCAACTCGAAACTGTTCTCGTGTGCCGCCGTGTTCTACACGATGTTTCCAGGAAAGCTCGGCCGGTGGTGGTTGGGCTTTGCCGGTTTGAATTGGAAAAATCAGTGAGACGCAGACCATGCTCACACTTGGATACCTGGCGGAACTCTTCGAGAAGAACCGCGCGGCGGCGCAAGCGCGCGTGAGGGAATTCGCCGTCGGAGGCAGGCCTCTGGCCTTCAATTCCCGCCCCGCGATTATGGGCGTGATCAATCTCTCGCCTGATTCATGGTACCGGGAGAGCGTCTGTCTCACAGCCGGGAGCGCCCTCCGCCGGGGCAAGGTCTTGCAGGCCCAGGGGGCCGACATCATCGATGTGGGCGCAGAATCGACCCTGGCGCACGCCGCCCGTTTGGATGCAGCCGCCCAACTGGCCAAGCTGCTGCCGGTCATCGGGGCCCTCCACTCGGCAGGCCTTGCGGTTTCCGTCGAGACCTACGAGCCGGGCGTCGCACGCCCCTGTCTGGACGCCGGGGCGGATGTTCTGAATCTCACCGGCGCCGAGCACAGCGAGGACTTGTTCCGGAGCGTCGCCAACCACGGCGCCGCCCTCATCCTCTGCTATGTGCAAGGCAGGAACGTGCGCGAGGTGGCCGACTTTGATTTCGGTCCGGACCCGGTGGCGATGATGCGCGATTACTTCGCCCGCCGCATCGAGTTGGCCCTGCGCCATGGCGTCGAGAAGATCTTCCTCGACCCGGGGCTGGGCTTTTACTATCGCAACCTCCAGGACAGCGCCGCCCGGGTGCGCCACCAAATGACGGTCTTCCTCAATACCTTCCGCCTGCGCTCGCTGGGTTTCCCGCTCTGCCATGCCCTGCCCCATGCCTTCGAGTATTTCGCCGATGAAGTCCGCTGCGCCGAGCCGTTCTTTGCCGTGCTGGCAGCCCTGGGCGGAACGGACTTGTTCCGCACCCATGAAGTGCCCCGCACCCGGGCCGTCCTCGAAACCCTGGGCGCCTTTGCGGCCCGGAAACCAGACTGACTTCCCGGCAGGCCGGCGGCGGCAATAAACAAAGGCGGCAAGATGCCGCCGGAGTTCTGCCGCCCGGCCAGCCGTGAACGAAGCGCCTGCCGATCCCTTGGATGCTTTGCGTTCTTTGCGTCCTCTGTGGTTGACTCCACCAGTCGCTCTTAGGAATTCGCGGAGTTTCGTGAGGGGCGGGTTGCCGGCCCTCCAGTCCCAGTGGCCGCCCTTGAACTGGAGGCTGACACCAGGAAAACGCCTTCCTGGCCGGAGGGCGCGACCCATTGGCCGGCCACCTCCAGACCGTGAGGGGCGAGCAGGGTGCGAATGAGGGCGGGGGTGTGGCGGTAGGAGAAGAACAGGCGCAACGAGTCGCCCGCGCGAAACTCGAAAAGGTCCGAATCCACCTGGACCCCTCGAGGGCGGCCGAAGTGGAAGGTGGCCGCAATGCGTTTCAGCCCGCTGCCAACCGGCTCCTCTTCCACCTCGAACCGCAACAGGCCGTCTTCGGGTTCCACGCCCACATCCGGCAGGAAGGCCAGCAGCCAATCGCGGGTCGGCTCATTGTCATAGAGCGGCAGGACGGCCCGAACCCCGGCACAGTAATCGGGGCCGGGGGCAAGATTCGCGCTCAAGAGCAGCCAATCTTGCGGCCGCGCCAGGTCCGCCAGCCGGGGCAGTATGACGGACGGCTCGAAATTGGGCATCATGCCGAAAAAAGTGAACAGCCGCGCGGCCCCGGCAACGGCATGTTCCTCAAGGGCCGCAGGCAGGTCGCCGGCCGAGGCCAGGTCGCAGACCAAGGGGAAGCAGTTGGCCTCCGCAATCACACCCAAGGCCGTCTGCCGGGCCACCAGCACCATCGCGGGGCTCACGTCCGAGGGCGTGTAAAACACTTCCTTGCCCGAGTCGCGCAGCAACTCCAGCAGCCGGGTGTCTTTCCGGCCCCCGCCGCAACCCAATCCGACCACGTGAACGCGGGGCGCGCTCAGCCGCCCCGCCGCCGCCTCGAAGCTCAAATCATACACGCGGGCGCAATCCGCATCCGTGCGGGAGGGGGAATACGCCTGGTGAAGCGCAAGCCATTTCCGGGTTTGTTTGAGGCTGTCGTAGTGGAACTTGTGGTTGATCTGCCGCGAGCGCAAAGACTCTTTCAAATCGCGCGCGACATTCTCGGGAAACTGGCTGCAATGGATGGCAACCTGGACAAGTGTCTGCATGGCGTTCCTAATCCTGCTGCTGGTCCTAAACCCAATCCCAATCCCAATCCTAATCCTGCTGGCCGCATCTTGCCGCGCTATCTCATCGCGGCAAGAGTCTTCTGGAGGATCTCCCAGTCTTTGAGGCCCTTGAGCTTTTCCCGCGCGGCCACGCTGAGGCCGGCTTCCTTGGCGTTCTTGGTCGGCTCGCTGGCCCGGTAGAACAGGCCGAAGCAACCGGGGAAGGGGGCGTCGGCCAGTTTGTAAGCGGCCACCTCGTCGGAAACGTCATGGCCGGCGGGCACAGGGTTGAACACGCCGTCCTTGCGCGGGTTGGAGGCGTCAAAGGCCCCTTCATTGAACTCCACGCATTCGCTCAGGCACTCGATGAAACTGAACCCGTCATGGTCCATCGCCGCCTCCATCATCTGAAGCACGTGATTGGGGTTGGAATGGGTGGTTCGGGCGACGAAGGTCGCCCCTGCCGCCAGGGCCTGCTTGACGGGATTGACCGGCTTGTCGATCGCCCCCCAGACATCGGTCTTGCTCTTGAAGCCCAGCGGCGATGTGGGCGAGGTCTGTTTCTTGGTCAAACCATAGACCCAGTTGTCCATCGCTACGCAGGTCAGTTTGATGTTCTTGCGCGCAGTGTGGGTAAAATGGTTTCCGCCGATGGAAAAGAGGTCGCCATCGCCGCCGAAGACGAAGACGTGCAAGTCGGGCCTCGAGAGGGAAATGCCGCTGGCAAAGGGCAGGGAACGGCCATGAATATAATGGGCCCCGTAGGCCTGCACGAAATAGGGGAAGCGGCTCGAACAGCCGATGCCGGAAACCGTGGTGATTTTCTCCTGCCACAGCTTGCGCTTCTCGATCAATTTGAAATACAGCGCCAGCACCGAGAAATCCCCGCAGCCGGGGCACCAGGTTGGATGGTCGGCCGCAATTTCCTTTCTGGTCAGCGGCTTGCGCTCGGCGGCCGGCGCAAGGGCCGGCATCGCTTTGTCCTGGACTTTGGGAGCAGGGGCCTGGGTCGTGGAAATCATAATGCTCGCTAAAAGGTTGAAAGGCTAAGACGTCAAGAGGTTTGAAAGGGGTTGGGCCTTGGCCGGCCCGCCGGCCATCTCGGCCCTGGCCCGTTCCAGGATCTCCGCCACTTTCCAGGTCAAGCCATCGGTCTTATTGATGCCGCGGACCTTGGGGTCGCAGTAGCGGGCTCGGAGCAGGCCGGCCAGTTGCCCGTAGCCGTAAAGGCCCTCGTCGTTCATCTCGACCACGCGGACGAGGCTGAAGCCCGAGAAAATGTCCCCCAGGCCCTGCGGCAGGGGATTAAGATACTTGATATGCAGCGCGGAGACGCTCTCCCCGGCGGCGCGGGCGCAGTCCACCGCCTCGCGGATGGGTCCCTGGGTCGAGCCCCAGCCCACCAGCAGCAGTTGGCCTTCCGGCGGGCCATAGACCTTGGGAGCCGGCAGGCTGGCGGCCAGGGCCTGGAGCTTCTTGCGGCGCTTGGCCGTCATCTCCTGGTGCAGTTTGGGCGAAGCGGTCGGGTGGCCGAACTCGTCGTGCTCCAAACCGCCGGCAATCGGGTAGCGCCCGCTCAGGATGGGTGTGCCGGGCACAACCCGGGGCGTGACGCCGTTGGGGGACGAGAGGTCGTAGGGTTTGTAGTCCGCCACGGGCGAGAGGTCCGGGCCGATGTCCTGGCAAATCTTCGCCAGGGGCGGTTCGGGGAATGCCTCGATGCGCGTGGCGATTGACTGGTCGCTCAGCACGAAGACCGGCAGGTTGTACTGCCGCGCAAGGTTGACCGCCTCAACCGCACTGTAAAAACACTCCTCGACATTCGCAGGGGCCAGCACCACCCGCGGGGCGTCGCCGTGGCTGCCGTAGCACGCCAGATTCAGATCGGACTGCTCGACCTGCGTCGGCAGGCCCGTCGAAGGGCCGCCCCGCTGCACATCGATCACCACCAGCGGCACTTCCGCCATCACCGCCCAACCCAGCGATTCCATCTTGAGCGAAATGCCCGGACCGCTCGAACCGGTCACCGCCACCCGCCCGGCGAAGCTCCCCCCAATGGCCATCGAGATCGCCGCGATTTCGTCCTCGCACTGCACGAACATGCCGCCGTACTTGGGCATCTCACGCCGCAAAATCTCCATCACGTCCGACCAGGGAGTGATCGGGTAGGCCGCCCCGAAGCGCACCCCGGCGGCCAGCACGCCGTAGGCCAGGGCTTCGTTGCCGTTCATCACCACCTGCTGGGCCCCCCGGCGCCGGCTCTCTACAAACCGAAAAGTCGCCCCGAGCCCCTCCAGCGGGTAATTGTAGCCCGCCTGGAAGGCGGCCTGTGCGTTCCGCAGCACGCCCGGGTCCTTGCCGCCAAACCGCTCCGCAACCAGCCCCTCCAGCCGGGAGACGTCCAGGTCGAACATCTTGGCCAGCAAGCCCAGGGCGAAGATGTTCTTGCCCTTGTCCTTGGCGGTTCCCCCGATGGCCTCGATGGTCAGCGTCGAAATCGGGATTCCCACATGATGCCGTCCCTCCTGCCACTCCTGCCTGGGCTCGACGTGATCGCTGTCGTACAACACGATCCCGTCTCGCTTCACCGAGTGTATGTGGGCCTCGTAGGAATGCTGGTAGAAGGCCAGCAGCACGTCCGCCTCATCCCCGGCGCTCAGGACCTCGCCCGAACCGATCCGCACCTGGAAGATCGACGGCCCGCCCGAAATGGTGGAAGGAATGGTCATGAACGTCATGACCTCCTGTTCGCTCCGCCCGGCCAATCGGGCCAGGAAACCCCCAATGGCCTGAATGCCGTCTTGAGAATCGCCCGCAATGCGGATGACGACCTCGGAAATGCTCGAGACCTCGGGCTTTCCGGCGGAGGGCCGGGCGGTCATAGTTGAGTCGCTCATGAAATCAGTTAATCACAGTTAGCTTCAGCGGCGCAAGCAAGACAGACTCGTTGCCGGCCTGCCTCCTTGCCCATCCCCTTCACATTATCTGCTACTGTAGCCAGTGTCAATTTCTAATCGTCACTCCATCCCCGGCGGGTGCGTCTCATTTTTTTGGGTGGCGGTTTCCGGCTCTTAACCTTAATCGTAATCCCAATGGATTATGACGCTCTATGATCTCATCCCCCGGGACGACCGCCCGAGCAACGACCTGCTGCTCGGGCAATTCCTGGAATACGTCCAGAGCCAGCGCCTGAGGTTGTACCCGGCGCAGGAGACCGCCATCCTTGAATTGTTCGACGAGAAAAACGTCATTCTCAACACCCCCACCGGCTCGGGCAAGACGCTTGTGGCGGCGGCCCTCCAGTTCAAGGCCCTGGTCCAGGGCAAACGCTCGGTCTATACCTGCCCGATCAAGGCCCTGGTCAACGAGAAATGGATGGCCCTGTGCCGCGAGTTCGGCCCGGACAACGTCGGGCTGAGCACGGGCGACGCCACGGTGAACCGCGACGCCCCGATGCTGTGTTGCACGGCGGAAATCCTGGCCAATATCGCCCTGCGCGAAGGTCCGAAGGCCATTGTCCAGGAAGTCATCATGGACGAGTTCCATTTCTACGCCGACCGGGACAGAGGGGTGGCCTGGCAGGCGCCGCTGCTGACTCTGCCGCAGGCCCGCTTCCTGTTGATGTCGGCGACGCTTGGCGACACGACGTTTTTCGAGGAGGAACTGACCCGCCTGAACGGCCGCCCTACGGTCACGGTCCAGTCCAAGGAGCGGCCGGTGCCGCTGGAATACGCCTATTCGGAGGTCTCGCTTGCCCAGACGCTGGAACGGCTCATCGCGGAGGGCAAGGGCCCCGTCTATGTCGTGCATTTCACCCAACTGGAAGCGGCCCAGAGCGCGCAAGACTTCACCAGCATCAATGCCTGCTCGCGGGACGAGAAAACCGCCATCGCCGGCGCGTTGGAGGGGTTCAAGTTCAGCAGCCCTTATGGACCGGAAATCCGGCGCTGGCTCAAGCACGGCATTGGCCTCCATCACGCCGGCTTGCTCCCGAAATACCGCGTCCTGGCCGAGCAACTGACTCAGAGGGGCCTGCTCAAGATTATCTGCGGCACCGATACGTTGGGGGCCGGAATCAACATGCCCATCCGCACCGTCCTTTTCACCCGTCTCTGCAAATTCGACGGGCAGAAGACGGCAATCCTCAGCGCCCGCGATTTCCACCAGGTCTCCGGCCGGGCGGGGCGGAAGGGGTTTGACGACCGCGGTTGGGTCGTGGCCCAGGCCCCCGAGCACGTCGTCGAGAATATCAAGCTCGAGGAAAAGGCGGCCAAAGACGGCAGGAAATCGGTCAAGCGCAAGCCCCCGGACAAGAACTTCGTCAATTGGGACAAGCAGACGTTTCTTCGCCTCATCCACGCGCCGCCGGAGAGGCTGGTCTCTCGGTTCCAAGTCTCGCACGGGATGCTCCTCAACGTCCTGAGCCGCAAGGGCGATGGCTGCCGCGCCATGCAAAGGCTGATTCGTCACTGCCACGAGACCCCCAAGGCCAGGAAGGAGCATACAAGACGGGCCTGGCAGTTGTTCCGTTCGCTCCTTGACCGCAAGATCATCGAGTTCATCCCCAGGACCCGGGACGGCGCTTACCTCCGGGTCAACGTCGAGCTGCAGGACGATTTCTCCATGGACCAGACGCTCTCCCTCTACCTCCTGGACACCCTCCCGCTCCTGGACCCCCAGGCCCCCGACTATCCGCTGGTCTTGCTCACCCTGGTCGAATCCATCCTCGAAGACCCGGACCTCATTCTGCGCAAGCAGCTTGACAAGCTCAAGAACCGGAAAATGGCCGAGATGAAAATGGCCGGCATCGAATACGACGAGCGAATCGAAGAGCTCGAGAAACTGGAATATCCCAAGCCCAACCGCGACTTCGTCTATTCCACCTTCAATGCCTTTGCCGACAAACACCCCTGGGTCGGCCAGGAAAACATCCGGCCCAAATCCATCGCCCGCGAGATGTTCGAGACGTTCCGTTCCTTTTCCGATTACATCCGCGATTACGAACTGCAACGCGCCGAGGGCCTCCTGCTGCGCCACCTCAACAGCGTCTATAAAGTCCTGGCCCAAACCGTCCCCGACACCGCCAAGACCGACGCCGTCCGGGAGATGGAGCTCTACCTCGGCGCCCTCATACGCCAGGTTGACTCCAGCCTGCTGGAGGAATGGGAGAAGATGCGCGACCCCAATTACGTGCCGCGCCCCCACGGCCCGGAGGCCCGTCCGCCCGGCGCCGAAGAAGCGGAAAAAGACCTCACCCGCGACACGAAGGCATTCACCGCCGCCATCCGCACCCGCATCTTCAGCTTCTTGCGGGGCCTGGTGATCGCGGACTACGAGGCCGCCCTTTCCCATCTTGATTCCCCGCTCGACCCTGACGGCCACCCCTGGACTGCGGACAGTCTGTCTCTCATCATGGACGACTATCACAAGGACCACGAACGCCTTTGCCTGGACCCCGACGCACGTAACGTGCGCCACACCTATGTGATTCCCTCCGAGGACAAGAATTCCTGGCGCGTCCAGCAAATGCTCGTCGACCCGCAGGGGCACAATGACTGGGTGGCCGAGTTCGCGGTGGATTTGCCGAAGTCCCGCGCGGCCAACGAACCCGCCCTTCATTTGCGGAAAATAGGCGGGCTGTAGGCGCTTTTTCCGCCACTAATCCCGTGGCTTTATTCCTAATCCTAATCCTAATTGTAGGAGACGACGTAAGGAGACTCCGATTAATGGTCCCTGGGGGGTCGGCCCAGCCTCGATGTTTCATGGGCCAACGGCGGTCGTCCACCCGCCACGTCGGCAAAGCTCCGCGAGGAGCGCCATGTCTATAGTCCAGCGGGTCGCGTGGGAAAAGCTCCGTCAGGAGCGGCATATCAGGATCGCGCGGTCCAGGGGTCAACGTGCCGCTCCT
>Ga0326728_10003771_pt1 | contig 46172 bp, 39 predicted proteins | sample MB3enrmetagenome_FD_207602 | JGI IMG/M metagenome (GOLD analysis project Ga0326728, IMG submission 207602) | Lab enriched peat soil microbial communities from McLean, Ithaca, NY, United States - MB31MN | ecosystem: Environmental > Terrestrial > Soil > Wetlands > Peat | place: USA: New York...
GAAGGCGCCTGGCAGGAAACCGTCGCCGGTATCAAACATGCCCTTAAAAGTAAAATAATCGTCACCACCAATACCACCTTGACGAGGTCAAATATTGCCGGTTTTAAAGATACGATTAAAATGATACAAAGTTTAGGCGTTACCAATATCGCCTGCAATAGTCTAATTTGCAGCGGTTCCGGTTGTATGGCGATTAAGGACTCAGGCCTGAATGAGGCTGAACTTAAAGCCGCTCTGCTGGACGCGAAAGAATACGCCGGGACAATCGGTATTGAATTACAATGGTATTCCCCGACCTGTTATCTGCGGCTCAACCCGATAGATTTGGGATTCGGCATAAAAAGCTGCTCCGCCGCCAAATATAATGTCACCATCGAACCCAATGGCGATGTCATCCCCTGCCAATCCTGGTTTGAAAATAAAATGGGCAACATCCTGAAAGACAACTGGGCTTCAATCTGGGATGGCGATTACGCCAGGAGCATAAGGAGCGGCAAGTATATTCCCGGCAACTGTGCCAATTGCCAATATATCCCGACCTGTAACGGAGACTGCCATTTAAGCAAGCCACCGGAATTAATAAAAACAGCTTGAGTATTCCCGTCTTACTCTGCGGCAGTATTGTCTGTCACAAACTCTAATAACCCGTATCAAAATATATTATCAAGAAGTAAAGTTAAAATTATTTGTTAATTGGAGAAATTGAAAATGGCAAAGATTGTGATTATCGGTGCGGGCAGTCATACCTTCTCGAAGAAACTTATTACAGACACCCTCTCATACCCTGAACTCAGAAACAGCACGATTATGTTGATGGATATCTTCGCAGAACCTCTGGAACTTATCGCTGCTTTCGCCCGTAAACTGGTAGCGCAGCAGGGATTTAAGACAAAGATAGAATCCACCACCAACCGCCGTGAAGCATTGACCGGCGCAAATTATGTCTTTACCACGATTCGGGTAGGCGGACAGCAGGCCTACCAGGCGGACCTGTCCGTTACCTCGAAGTATGAGCTTAATACGGGCACCACTATCGGTCCCATCGGCGTTTTTCTGGGGACACGTCAGGTTCCCGTGATACTGGACATCTGCCGTGAAATGGAAGAACTTTGTCCGGATGCCTTTTTAATTGATTATTCCAACCCGATGGCAATTATCTCCTGGGCTGTACATGATTACACCCGGATTAAAAGTATCGGCTTATGCCACAGCGTTCAGGGCACGGCAGCCACGCTCGCAAAATACATCGGCGTGCCGTATGAGGAAGTATCTTATTGGGTGGCGGGCATTAACCATATGTCCTGGTTTTTGGAATTTAAGTGGCGCGGCGAAGATGCTTATCCGCGTCTACGTGAGAAACTCAGTGACCCCGCGGTTTATTCGGCCACTGATGCGCAATGGGACGGACCGGATATCGTGCGCGCGGAAGTCTTCAAGAATTTCGGCTATTATGTTACTGAGTCCAGTACGATAATGGCCGACTTCGTTCCGTATTTCCGAAAACGGAACCGGCCTGGATTATTTGAAAAGTACAAAATACGCGGCGTCAATTCTTCAGCCACAATCAAATCCCAGGCAGATGCGGATACGGAACTAAAACGGCAGATTGAAAGTGATTTTAAATTTCCCACCCAACGCAGCGGTGAGTACGCCATTATGATTGTTCACGCCCTCGAGACCGGCACACCGCTAAGGGTGAATGCTAACGTTAAAAACAAGGGATTGATTACCAATCTGCCGGAAGGCTGCTGTGTCGAGGTCCCCTGTTTAGTTGACAGAGAAGGCATTCACCCCTGTTATGTCGGCGACCTGCCGCCGCAATTAGCCGCCCTCAACAGGACGAATATCAATTGTCAGGAGCTGGCCGTAAGAGGCATTGTTGAAAAAGATAAAACCAAAATTTTCCAGTCCCTGCTGGTTGACCCTTTAACTTCTTCCCTGCTGACGATTGATGAAACCCGGCAGATGGTTGATGAATTATTCGCCGCCGGGAAACAATATTTAAAGGGCTACAAATAGGAATTATTGACGAATACATTGTAAAGAGGTTTGCCAAAGCTTCAGGCAGCCTATATTATGAAAACTTAGGAACTGCTTTTTAAACTGTTCTACACAATCTTCCCGGCCGAATAATTTTAATTTTCCCGGCCCAGTTCATTTATTGTCAGAATCATTTCGTTCAATCGTCCGGCGCTCTTTTTATTGTAATTGAATACAATCCTGGGTTTCTTGGCCAGTTCGGGCTCATCGGCCTCTTCCGGCAGCGCCGGAGTTTTAAAAATCCTGCCGACCTTGACAATGTCCGCGAACTTTTCATTTAAAATTACCATCTGACTGTCGGTTAGTTCTTTTTCTAATCGGATAACCAGCCGGCTGTATACCTGCCGCATGGAATGATATGTCGAATAGTAAGAAACAATCCAATCCGCAGCTTCTTCCGGGGAATGCAATATCTTGTAGAAATTAAGGTCTTCCCGGTCGATGAATCCCCTGTCGAGTAATTGTTGTCTGATAAATTTATCCCATGTTTCCCAATAAGCTTCGCCGGGTAGTTCCATCAGTACCACCGGCATCGGCGGGGCTTTTCCCGTCTGTAACAAAGTCAATACTTCAAACCCTTCGTCCTGTGTGCCGAAACCGCCCGGGAATAAAGCAATGGCGTCTGCTTCCATGACGAAAAACACTTTACGGGTGAAAAAATACTTAAATGTTACCAGTTTCTTGTCGTCTTGAATTACCTTAGCCGGTGCCTGCTCCGACGGCAGCAGGATATTGACTCCGAAGCTGTTTTCCGGCCGCGCGCCTTCGATGCCGGCGCGCATGATTCCATCCGCCGCCCCTGTAATGGCCATAAAGTTCCTCGCGGCCATGGCTTGCCCGAATTTCACTGCTAACTTGTAGTAGGGATTGTTCTCTTCAACCCGCGCCGAACCGAATATCGAGACTTTACGGATTGACCGGTACGGCTTAAAGATTTGAGCGGCGTGTTTGAACTCGGACATCACCCGGTCTATCATTTTGAGGTCCAGGATATCCAGATCCTGACAACTTAAGGCGTTCATTACGATATCTTTGTTCAGGTACGAACGGAGGTCTTTACCGTCGCAGGTCAATATTTCCTGTGCGGCTTGAACTGCGTTGTCCTCATTGTTCTTTGCGTTTTTTTCGGTATTTTGTGAATTCTGCTCGTTTTTCATTTACTGATATTCTAACACTTCCTGTACGGGAAATATTTCAAGGCCGGAAATTCCTGCGCCCGGCAGTTTTGCAAAATCGGACTTAAGTTGGTTTATTGACTTACACTCGGTTACAAAAATAATGGCACGTGGCAGCAAATGGTTATGTTTGATGCGTTCGTTCTCAGCATCTCTTTCGATTTTCATTGTAGAATCTTCGATGCAGCTCCATTTTGGCCCGATATGTGCAAAAAACTCTCCCGGAGTTATCGCACCACCGGGTAAAAATTTGACGCAACATAAACAACGCATCTTCCACCTCGGCAATATTATTTGTTTTTAACCTTTGTTCCTATCATAAATCGCTTTTGTTAACGTTTACTTAAGCCAATATTAAGAACAGGTTAAATTTTCGTTTTGTTTGTTTCATCTTCAATTATTAAAATTTAGTTTTTCATTTTTGTTGTTACCGTGTCGCAAACAAACATCGGAATGCGACAACATCCCTTTCGTTGACATCAGTTCAAATTTAGGGCTAATATTACGTAAAGATAAAAATATATATATTGGGTAAAGGTCGTCAGCTTCGTTTTCGGTTGTTCACATGAGGATAACGGAAATGACAAATAAAAAAGTCTGGCTTACCGCCAAAGGTCAAAAGAAAGTCGGAGCAAATCATATTTCCACCACCAAAGATGGCGTTGTCCCCAAAGCTCCCTATATTATCGTGACCTGCTCCGGTACCGGCAAGACCTATATTCTGGAACAGGATGACATCAGCCAGATCGAAGATTAATCGTCGGCAACCGCTGTTCAATCCGATTTTGATTGACGCGGCAGCAATCGGTATTTTTGCGGCTGCATCTTGAATAAAATGAAAAAATTAATGGTAATTTTTATCTGTCTGGTTTGCATTTCATTGCCTACTTGCAGTTTCGTCAGCCCGCAAAGTTCTACCCCCTCTACTTCTGCGCTTCAAATTACCACACTAACTTCACAGCAGAACCCTTTTGACAGTTTAATTACCGAACCGGAGGACAGCATCGCCCCGGTTATCCAGATGATTCAGGGAGCCGAAAAAAGTATCGACCTGGTGATGTATGAACTGGAAGATACTCAAGTCGAAAATGCGCTCATCTCCGCTGAAAAAAACGGCGTGGCGGTACGTGTGCTGTTAAATGAAGGTAATTACGGCGCACAGCCATCAACCTACAGCGCCGCCGCCTACCGGTATCTGCAAACCGGGGGAGTTTCTGTACATTGGTCACCTTCTTATTTTGCTTTAACTCATCAGAAAACAATGATTGTGGACGGCAGCCGGGCCGTCATCATGACATTTAACCTGACGCCGCAGTATTACAGTACCGACCGTGATTTTGGTATCGTTGACAAAGATCCCGCCGATATTGCTGCAATCGAAGCGGCATTTAACGATGACTGGCAGGATAAAAAAGATACCGCTGCGTCCGGGGACGACCTCATCTGGAGTCCGGGAGCAGATACCGAACTGCTCGCAATGATTAACAGCAGCCGAAAGAGTTTGTGCATTGAAAACGAGGAAATGTCCGATACACCTGTGGTAAATGCCTTGATATCGGCCGTCAAACGCGGCGTTAATGTGGAAATTGTAATGACTTACTCCAGCGACTGGTCGGCTAATTTCACAAAGCTAGCGGCCGCGGGGGTCAAAATCCGGACGTACGCGGCGGACGCGGCGCTGTATATTCACGCCAAGCTGATTTTATCGGACGCAGATACTGCTTTCGTCGGTTCTCAGAACTTTTCCGCTTCTTCTTTGCAGGATAACCGGGAATTGGGCATTATGTTAACCGATGCCAATATTATCAATTCTTTATCCGCTACTTTTCAGAGCGATTGGCTGGGCGGCACACCATATTAACCGTAATGCATTAAATTACAGCCTGTAGTTCCAAAATCATTCGCAGTTTAAAATCCCGTTGTAGAATGCCTGAATGTTTGCCGGGACATCCGCCTGCCTGCCTTCCGCCAACATCGTGCCGATATAAGCATATTCTTCTCTAGGATAATCGGCAAGCGTATACCGGCCGGAATTATAAAGTTCGAAATACAGATAATATTTAGTATAGTTGCAGTCTGTTCCAGACGGCACCGGTAATCCCGAATTGAAATTATTGAACCATAATTGCACGGCCTGGTGGAACGCATTAATATCAATGTTCGTGTCTTCTGCCTGAAGTATGTGTAAATATTCATGGGTTAATAGCTCGGTTTGAAATGACAACGCATAGGTTGGAAACGCGGGATTAACCAAAATGTCTACGTTTTTGGGAGATACGTATTGCGTTGTTTGGGCCATCGCGGATACCACGTCGCCGGTTTTAATTGGGACTTCTTCCAGTATTAATTGCTGATTCGGGCAAAACTCTGAAATAATAGATTGAATCGGGGCAATTTTTTCATGTCCCACCAGCATCGGCGAGATATAAGCCGGCAGAAAAATACCCAGTAAGATACCGGCAGCTAATGTCACCAACGGAATACGTGCTTTTCGGATTATTACCGATATTTTGTTTTTTGTTGGGTGTGTGGTAGTGTTGTATGATTCCAATTTGCCCTCCCTGACGGCGCGGGAGATTCATTTTGCTAAAAACAATATATTACTATTACGCTTCTTTCATATGATGCTATTTCATTATAGTATCTTATTCGCTTGTTTACTCTTAATATATTCTTAACATTTGATTTGAGTGCATATTTATACAATAGTAATTGTTTTCATTTATGCGGAAAAATGTTAAACGCACCTTCCATTTATTTTCCGGCCGTTATCCTTAGGGGAAATGTCACATTTTTGTAATGCCGGTTGCCGTAAATTTTATGACTATTTCATACTGATAATCGCATAATATCTGTAACATGGGGGGGGAAAAAATGAAAGATGATATATTGATTCAAAATAATGTTATCTCCGAATTGAAATGGGAACCAAGAGTCAACGCCGCGGCAATCGGTGTATCCGTAAAAGACGGGATTGTAACTTTAAACGGTTACGTCAGTAGTTTTACGGAAAAACTGGCGGCCGAAAAGGTTGCCAGCGGTGTGGTGGGAGTTAAGGGTGTCGCCCAGGAACTCAAAGTCAAACTGCCACAAGCTTTTGAACGGGATGATGCTGATATCGCGGAAGCTGCCGTAAACGCATTGGAATGGAATACTTTAGTCCCCGATGACCGGATTAAAGTGGAAGTTCAGGACGGTATGGTGGTCCTCAGCGGCGAAGTGGATTGGGAATACCAGCGGGCGGCGGCACATGATGCCGTTTGCTGTTTGTTGGGGGTAAAGGGTGTGACAAACGAAATTAGTATCAACCCCTCGGTCAGTCCGAAAGACGTCAAGTCCAAAATACAGGGCGCTTTACAGCGTCACTCCACACTGGACGCTAGACACATTGTTGTCGAATCAGTTGGCAGTAAAGTCATCCTTAACGGCACGGTTCATTCCTGGACAGAGAAGCAGGAAGCAGCCTCCGCTGCCTGGTCGGCGCCCGGCGTTTCCGATGTTGAAAATAATTTAGTAATTGTCGGCGCTTCAGAAATCTACGGTCAGCCGACCCTTTAAAAATGATAAAGATTGCATATTTTATATTTTATTTTAGTTTTTAAAAATCGTTTGATGCAGGATAACGGCGGATGAAGAAAGTTCTGGTAGCTTATTTCAGCTCTTCCGGGAAAACAGGAGAAATGGCGAATTTTATTGCCGAAGGCGTGCGGTTTAACGGCCTGCAGGCAAAAGTAATGAAGCTGAGTGAAATAAAAAATGTGGACGATATCGCCGGTTATGACGGTTATATTATCGGCAGCCCGACTTTTTCACTGGATATCCCTGCGCCGGTAAAATCATTTCTGACAGTGATGAAAAAGGTTAATCTGGCAGACAAACTCGGCGGTGCTTTCGGCCCTTATTTACATGATGCTTCTTATCAGCATGCCGAACATGCACCGGCTCTTATTTTGGATGAACTTCAAAATGAGATTAAACTGAAGCCTTTCGATTTAGGGGCGCTTGCTCTTAAAGAAGATATTATCGGCACGCGTGAAGGCATTAAAGCATGCCAGGATTACGGCCGTGTGTTCGGACAAAGATTAGCCGGCGCAGGATGATGGTTGATGGAAGAAAGAACTTTCGGCAAAACCGGTGAAATATTCCCAATATTAAGCTTCGGCGGACAAAGAATCGTCGACGGGCATGGATGCACGGAAGCGGAAGCGATTAAAATGCTGAATTATGCCATCGATCACGGTATTCGCTATTACGACACTGCCTGGCTGTATTCTGCCGGTCAGTCCGAAGAACGGATTGGTAAAGTCGCCCGTCTGCGGCGTAAAGAGATGTGGATTGCTACCAAAGTGCGGGCGCGTGATAAAGCCGGGGCTAAAAAGCAGCTCGAAGAAAGCTTAAGACGCCTTCAGACAGACCATGTCGATGAATGGCGTATGCACGATGTCTGGTCAATGAACGAATTGGACCAAATAACCGGTCCGGGTGGGGCGCTGGAAGAAGCGATCGAGGCCCGGAGGGAGGGTTATGTCCGCTACATCAGTATCAGCGGTCATAGCAATCCTGCCGTGCAAATCGAAGCATTGAACCGGTTTCCCTTTGACAGCGTTTTATGTGCCATGTCGGTACTGGACAGGTTTATCTTAAGCTTTGCCGATGAATTTCTGCCCGTTGCGAAAGCTAAAGGAACCGCAGTTATCGGAATGAAAATTCTAGGATTGGGCCGGCTGGCTCCGTTATATGAGAAAGCTTTGCGTTATTCTTTCAGTTTACCGATTGATACGGCCATTATAGGCATGGAAAGTATGGAACAGTTACGCATGAATCTGGCGGTGGCGGAGAATTTCCGCCCGTTGAATGATATTGAAAAATTAGAATTGTTTAGGGAAATTTTACCGATGGTGACCCCGGAATCATTGCCGTGGAAGAGCAATAACTGGGCACAGCCCGTAGAATGGAAAAAACGCGAATAAAATAGTAAGCGCTTATTATAAGGAAGTGAAAGATGAGTCGGGAAGAAGTCGCTACTTTGGCCGGCGGTTGTTTCTGGTGTATGGAGGCCGTTTTTAAGGAAGTCAAAGGCGTGCAGCGCGTGCTCTCCGGGTATACCGGCGGCAAAAAAGAACATCCTACTTACGAAGAAGTTTGCAACGATAAAACCGGTCATGCAGAGGCGATTGATATCACATTTTTCCCCGATGTAATTTCCTTCCGGGAGATTTTAGAAATATTCTTCACGGTTCATGACCCGACCACATTGAATCGACAGGGGCACGACACCGGCTCACAATACCGTTCGGCAATTTTTTATCATGATGAAGGCCAAAATACAATTGCGCAGCAGGTTATTAAAGAAATCAACGATGACCATATCTGGGATGCTCCGGTGGTTACCGAATTGAAACCGTTTACCAAATTTCACAGCGCGGAAGAATACCACCGCGACTATTTTGAACTTCATCCGCAGCAAAGTTATTGCCAGGTTGTCATCGCGCCCAAAGTGGCCCGTTTCCGGCAAAAATGGGCGGATAAACTCAAGGTCTGAAGCATGCCGGACAGCATTCAGAAAATAATAAATTAATACAGGAGGCAAATAATATGGCAGACAAAAAACAAAAAACGGAAAAAACCGTTTCGGTTCGTCAACCCGGTACGAAAAGACAAACCATTCCCGTTCCTTCCGGTGATATTTTCGGGCAACCGTTCCTGCCGTCGCTATGGGGGGGCTTGTACAACGACCAGGCATTCTGGGCGCCGGCGATTAACGTGGTGGAAAAAGAAGACAAATTCGTCGCCAAAGTCGAACTCCCCGGCGTGCAAGAAGAAGATGTCAACGTCGTAGTGATGGGGGATGTGTTGGTCATCGAAGGTGAAAAAGAAGCGGAATCTGAAGTTAAAAAGAAAGGATATGCTTACAGCGAAACCTCGTACGGCAGCTTTTCGCGCTCCATTTCCATCCCCTCCATCGTTGATGCAGATAAAATCAGCGCGAATTTTGATAAGGGCGTCCTCGAAATTGACCTGCCCAAATCCGTGGAGGTTAAACCCAAGAAAGTCAGCGTTACAACCACAAAGAAAACGAAAACAAACAATAACAAAACGTCCGATAAATAATTGAAAATAGCATCGCGTGAAAATGCATTAGAATAATTCTCCCGGAGGATAAAGCTTTTAATAATTTAAACGCAATAACTTTTAGTTCTGAAATCGGTTACAGGATAAGAACTTGTTAAACACAGAGCCGGTTGCCGGGTACATTCCTGAATTGAAAGCCCTGAAAGCGCGTCTTAGCGTCTTTGTCAGGATGCGTTGGCTTGTGGTGGCCGGGATTATCGCAGTTGCATTATCGGCCAAATTCCTGTTCCACATCAGTTTTAATTTACTGCCCGTTTTTATTATTTGTCTTTTCCTTTTGGTCTATAATTTCTGGATGTATTTGTGGAACCGGCGGTTAGCGAAAGACGATACGGAATTAGTTATTAACCGGGCACAAACCAGCGGGTATCTCCAGGTCTTGCTTGACCTGGCTGTGTTGACAGTTCTGCTTCATTTCACCGGCGGTATTACCAATCCGTTTGTCTTCGTTTATGTTATCCATACCACCGCTGCCAGTATTTTGTTATCCCGCCGCCGTGCCTATGAATTAACCACCATTGCCGTCGGCATGGCCGCGCTGCTCGCTTTTCTCGAATACGGCGGTGTTATCGGACATGTGAATCTGGTCGGGTTTTTACCGGTAAATCTCTACCACCAGTTAAACTTCGTTTGGAGTGTCATCGTGACCCTGGCAGTGTTGACTTATACCAGCACTTATATCAGCACCGCGGTGGCCGGTGAATTACGCCAGCAGCACCTGAAAATGGACCTGCTGCGGGACAAGTTATTGAAAGAAGATGAAATTGAACTGGAGAGGATTTCCGCTGAAGTAACCCACTTAAAAGACGAAAGGACCAGTTTTGTCCGCCTGCTCAACGTTGTCACGCACGACTTACAAGCCCCGCTGGTAGCAGTACAGAGTTGTATTTCTTACGTGCTGGACGGCTATGCCGGAGAAGTAGTGCCGGAGCAAAAAGACTGGCTCCAGCGCGGGTCACGGCGCATTGACGGGCTTCTGCTGTTAATCACCGATTTGCTCGATATCCCCCGCATCGAATTGGGGCAGCTTAAGCAGGAAATGGCCGACCTGTCGTTGAATGAAGTAATTACCCATTCTCTTGAAGGTCTGGATATTGTTGCCGCGAAAAAAGGACTGAAATTACTGGTGGAACTACCGGAGAAGTCACCGGTTGTTTCAGGTTCCGCACGCCGGCTGCAGCAGGTTATCACTAATCTCATCAACAACGCGGTCAATTATACCAAAGAAGGCGAAATTAAAATTAGCCTCACAGAGAAGGACGATGAGGTCAGTGTTGCAATCTCCGATACCGGCATCGGCATCCCGCCGCAAGACCTGCCGCGGTTATTCGATGAGTTCTACAGGGGCAGTAATGTGGAAACCAAAGGTTCCGGCCTTGGCCTCTCAATCGCCAGAAGGATTATTAACGCCCACAGCGGGAAAATCTGGGTGGAAAGTCCCAACCCGGTGACCGGACATGGTAGTATATTTATATTTACTATACCGAAAAAGCAAAATAAACCCGATTAATGAAAGTAAGACCGTAGGAGGAAACGATGTCAAAAATTCTTATTGTTGATGATGATGCGGACCTGGTAGCCGTTGAGAAAGCGGTACTGGAGAGAGAAGGCTACAAAGTTGTCACTGCCGGAAATGGTAAAGAAGGATTGGCACAGACCCGAAAAGAAAAACCGGATTTGATTATCCTGGATATCGTCATGCCCGTGATGGACGGCTATTTGTTCGCCAACGAATTCAACAATGATAAAACCATCTCTAAGATACCGGTGGTCGCGCTGACTTCCTATGTCGAATCACCGCTTGACCAGCCGGTGCCTTTTGACGTTGTGGAATATGTCAGTAAACCCATCAAACCGAAGGATTTAGTTTTACTCGTTAACAAATATCTCAAGAAAATTGATAAATAACGGATTGAAAATGCAAAAAGGCGGCCGACGCACAAATTAAGAGGCTGGTCAATTATTGCCCCATTTTCACGGTTGTTATATCATTAGAATGTTAGTGTGCCGGTTTCACCCGGTGTAAAAAAACAAAGACAGCTAACGAAAAAACTGAGACAGGAAAATATCAATGAATTCCAAAAAATTGCGCCCGATTTGTTATTGCTGCATGATTATAGTGATGGCGATACTGACACTCAGTGCAACTGCCTGTTCAAATACTAAAACAACCACCACTTTTGCGGGTCCGCCGGTGTTAACTTCCATCGCGGTCACCCCGAATCCCCCATCCAGCCTCACACAGGGAAACACGCAGCAATTTAAAGCTCTCGGCACATATTCTGACGGCTCTACATCAGATATTACTTCTCAGGTAACATGGTCCAGTGATAATACCGCCACAGCTACTATCAATAATTCCGGATTAGCTACCGGGGTCGCTGCCGGTATCGCCAACATTACCGCAACCCTTGACGGGATAACCAGTTCGGTCCAGGCTTTAGTGGTCGTAAGTTATTATTAGCTGATAAATAATTCGCTAAGTTATGCGTTTAAATCATTTATCCCAATTTTTAGCTTTTCTTTTTCGTTGACTTGCTGCTAATCTCGTCCAGTATCGGCATCAAATAAGTTTTGAACAACGGCGGATTTTCCCCCATGCCGCAGTGTGAAAGCCCTTTCATCGGGGTGAATTTTGCGCCCTTGATTTCTTTTGCCAGCGCAATTGTGTCTTCAATCGAACTGGTCGGGTCGTACTCACCGGTCAGCAGGTATACGGCGCAGCGGGAAGTATCAATTTTTTGAGTCTGGCCGGTCAGGTCGTGTTCCCTGAAATAATAATTGAGGTCGCCTTTGGTGACCGGCGGAGCGCACAGCATCGCGCACCAGCTGTCGGCGCGGCGCAGCTTTTCCGGGCTGAAAGGCGCGCAGAAATATAACGAAGTTGCTCTTTTATAATCGTTCCCGATGTACGGGTGATAATATTTTTCCAGTGTTGCCATACCGGCCTTTATCGCGGTGTTTACGCCGATAACCGCACGGAAATCATCCGGCCTTTCCAGTGCCAGGTCCAGCGCTAAAAATCCGGCCGAATTCTGCCCGATATAAATCGGCCGCTCCAGTCCCAGCGCGCGGCTTAATGCCAGTTGAAAATCAATAAAAAAGCTTTTGGTCAGCTTGTATTCCTGTTTCCACCATTCTTCCGAGTCCGGCGGCAGCGATTTGCCGTGATAAGGCAAGTCCGCGCTGATAACATGGTATTTTGATATTATTTCCGGGTCATTCAGCATGAAACGCCATTCCAGTGTCTGCGAACCACCAGCGTGCTGGCAAATAATCGGTATGCCCTTGCCGCTTTCCTCGTAGTAAATCCGGTATTCGATTCCCTGCACTGTCAGAAAAATATATCTACCCGTCATCGGTTCAAATCTGGCCATCTTAGTCTCCTCTTTCTCTATTTTAAAAATTACTATATATTCTGTAATTCCCTGAAGATATCAAACAGCCGTGTTACCGCCCAAAAATGACTGAAACACATCGTTGTATCTCCTTCGATTTGAAAGTTACCGCGGATCATGCCGCCAAAGAGTCCATCGTAGAAACGCGGCGGTATGGGCTGGAGGAATTTTTCCCAGGCGTCGACCGATGCCCGCACGGCAAAATCCCAGCGTTCCGCGAAAGCATCTTCAAATTTGATTTCGGTAACTACGCCGTCCCGGAATTTGATAATACATCTATTTTTCCCGGATTCGACACACATGTCTTTAGACATATAACGCGCCGCGATTTTAAACTCAGGGTCGTTATTGATAATATCCTTGTATTTAGTTGCATTCGTCGGGTCCATAAAACGGACTGTCATAATTTTTCTCCTTCTTCCCTGTTTTCGAGCGAATAATTTAGTATATGTTCAGTTTTTTACTGCCGTTTGTAATAATCATCGCCTGGCGTTTCACCACTATTCAATTACATCTCGTTAAGGAGCGGTGTGGTACTTCAAGTTGTTATTTTGAATCAGGCATGATAAACATTTTCCGTAAAAACAATTTACGTTTCTAAAAATAAACTGAACTTTGCTATTGTTTACATTTCTAGATCTGTTGTTTTGGCAACCACTGTTGGCTTATGTTTAACTTTTGCATTATAGCGGCCGATGCCCCCGCGCAGCCGTGGGTCCAGCAAATCTCTTAATGCATCTCCGAACATGCTCACGCCCCAAACCACCAGGCTTAATGCGACGCCGGGCCATAACCCGATCCATGGGTCCTGGAGCATGTATGTGCGCGCGCTGCCGTTGAGCATGCCGCCCCAGCTAATCGCCGGCGCGGGGATACCCAGGCCCAGAAAACTCAAACTCGCTTCTGTCAAAATTACCGCCGGGATTCTCACGGTGAACTGCACGATAATCGGCGCCATGATATTGGGGATAATATGGTCGAAAATAATCGCCGGTGTCGGGGCGCCGATGGAGACAGCTGCCTGGACATACATATTCTGTTTAGCCATAATCGTGGCGCTTCGTATCAGTCTGGAACCGGTAATACCCCAGTTTATCCCCAGCACAAGGATGAATTGAATAATACCCGGGCTCACCAGTGAGACAATCACCATCATTAATATCAAAGTGGGGAAACACATTATCGCATCTACGCACCGTTGTACAATCAGGTCAAATGTGCCGCCGACATATCCGCTGATGACCCCGATGGTAATTTCCACTACTGAAGCCAGTAAAGATGCCCCCAAACCGACAATCACCGATATCCGCGCACCGTAGATAATCCGGCTCAGCAGGTCCCGGCCCAGATTATCGGTCCCCAGCCAGAATTTTAGTGACGGTCCTTGCAGGGGGCTTAAAGCGTTGTACTGGTTCGGATTATAAGGCGCTAAAAATTTCGAAAAAATTGCCGTTAACAGAAAAATAAGGGTGATTACAAAACCTACGGTTCCCAGCGGTTTCTCTTTTATCATCCTGTAAACTAAATCCATGATAAAAGCTCGGCTTTTTTTCGCGCCCGGTTTATTTAATGATTTTTCTGCCATACCGTTACTTATTTCCCGATATTTTTTATTTATAATGAATCCTGGGGTCAAGGAAGGAATAAACCAGGTCAATCAACAGGTTAAGAATTAAGACCACAGACGTTAAAATAATCATTATCGCACTTATCGTCGGATAATCCCGCTGCTGCACGGCGTTGACCATTAATTGCCCCATCCCCGGCAATTGGAAGATGTTCTCAATAATCACGGCGCCGCCGAATAACAGCGGTATTTGCCAGCCGATAATCGTAATCACCGGAATGAATGCGTTCTTCAGCGCGTGCCGCATGATTACGACCCTTTCTTTCAATCCTTTTGCCCAGGCGGTCCGGATGTAGTCCTGCCTCAGCACTTCCAGCATCATCGTGCGCATCATTCTCATCGTCATCCCGGATAATTGCATGCCGAGCACGAGCGCCGGTATAATAAACATCTTCAAATTCCCCAATGGGTCATTGCCGAAGGAAATAAGCATAATTGAGGGTGTATAGTGCCACCAGATTGAGGGGAACACGATGACCATTGTCGCCACCCAGAAATCGGGTACCGCAATACACAATATCGCGATACTGCGGGTAATATAATCGCCCACTGTATCCTGGCGCATCGCGGAAAAAATACCTACGGGCAGAGCTATTAACTGCCCGATGAGCAGGGCCATGATACCAAGTTCAAAAGTTATCGGCCATCGCGCTTTGATGTCGTCCACTACCGGCAGGTTTGTTACGAAAGATTTCCCGAAATTACCGTGCAGGAATATTTGGCCCATCCACCTGAAATATTGAATATAAATCGGAACATTGAGTCCCAGGGCTTTTTCAATCGCTGCCTTGTCTAAGTTGGTCAAATAGATGTACTGGGCCGCGATGGTATCGATGACACTACCGGGAATCAACCGCAGGATTAAGAAAATTATCATACTGACTACGATAAACGTAGGAATAATTAATAGTATTCTTCGGATGACATAAGAACGCATCTGCTGTATTACCCTTTTAAAAATACTTCCCGGTAAGAAGGACAATAGGTTATAACTATAGATCTACCTTGTGTTTCAATTTCAATTACATTAAATCAGTACGATGCTACCATTAATCACTCGCTTTGTCAATGAACATATGTTCGCCCTTTCATAATTCTATCAATTATAATTATAATTATTTGATGTTAATTAGCTATCATATTGGGGATGTATAATGATTTGAAAAAGTGTATATTATATTTGACAACAACCCTAAAAAAGTATATATTAATGCAAACTTGGGGAAATTTGTTTTATAAAGAAAGGTAATGACCCGGCTCAGTTTATTACCAGACTCTTATAAAAAATAGAAAAAGGAGAAAAATGATGCCAAAAAAAACCGTTTGGTTGGTGTTGAGTTGTTTACTCGCAGTATCGGCAATATTGTCATCCTGCAGTAATGCGACATCAACATCAACCGCAACCACACCGACGACATCGGTAGTTACCACTTCGTCGACAACCACTCAGGCAACAACGACTCAAGTCACTACATCATCCGCACCAACGACATCAACAAACGTAACAACCACATCCACACCTGTAACCGCAGCCCAGACCGGCACGCCGCAATACGGCGGGTCATTGACTGTCTATACCAATTGGGGCAATTCCAGCCCGACCGGTTTTGATGACCTGACCTCCGGCCTCCCTCAGGCTACCGTCTGGGACAACCCGTTCACAGAAATGCTGGTCAGAGGGGATATCAATACGTATGGGCCGAGAGGTACCAACGCCTTCGCCTTCAACATTTATGAAAACGTCCCCGAACAATTTTTAGGTGGGGAACTTGCGACAGCATGGACAATCAATGCAACCAATGTCGCCGCCACCCCTTACACAATGACTTTCACCTTGCGTCAGGGAGTAATGTTTACCGGCAATACCAAGATCGGTATGGCGCCTCGGCAATTTACTTCTGCTGACGTCGTCTATAGTATCAACCGTACTAAGGCCACACCGGGCCCCGCCAGTTTCCTTAATTTCATCAACAATGTTGCTGCACCCAGTACATTTACCGTAGTTTTTACCTTAAACTCTTATGCAGCCAACTGGGACTTCCTGTTCGGCGGTGGTATGAACATGGGCGCCATCCAACCTCAGGAAATGGCCGCTGCCAATGCCTCCGGCGATGACTGGCGGAATACCGTCGGCACCGGTCCGTTTATTCTGACTTCCTACGTAGTCGGTTCCGAGGCAACTTATGTCCGGAACCCGAACTATTGGGGATCAACAACCATCAATGGTACATCCTATCAGCTCCCGTTCATTCAGACTCTCTATTATCCTATTATCCCTGATGCATCTACCCAAATCGCGGCTGTCCGCGTTGGCAAGATTGACTGGGATCCTTATGTTCCGTATTCTTATCAGCAAAATCTGGCCACCAGCGCTCCGACTATGTCCCAAACTAAGTACTTGGCCGGTAAGATTAGCCTGTATAAAATTAATAGACTCAACTCCAAGACCTTGAGCAACAAAACCGTGCGTCAGGCATTGATGATCGGCACCGACCTGCAAACTATTTCCAACCTTCTGTATAATGGCGGCCCGATTGTTACATGGCCGCTGGGTCCGCAGATGCCGGGGTATACGCCTTTAAGTCAGCTGCCGGCAGCCGACCAGCAATTGTACAATTACAACCCGACACTGGCCAAACAAATGCTCGCTTCCGCCGGATATCCCAGCGGGTTCACGGTTTCAATTTACACCGACTCACTCGGTGTTGACCCTGATTTAGCCAACGCCCTGCAGACAATGTGGGCGCAAATCGGCGTTACCCTCACCATTAAAACACTGGATTCCACTACTATGACCACCGACACCAATAACCTCGCCTATCCGGATATGATTTCATCTTCCGGATATACCGTAGTCAACCCGTTAACTACCTTGAATCTGCTGGACGGTACCCGTATCGGAGCAACTTATCTGACAACGGAACCCTTCCAGTCACAATTTGTCGCCATGGAAACGGACACTAATCCGATTGACCGGACAGCTAAAATCCAGGCGCTTGCGGTAGCTTTCCTCGACGATGTCGGCGTCATCCCGTTTGCCCAGCCGTACATCCTGAACTGCTATTGGCCGTGGGTCCAAAATTACTACGGCGAACTCGAAGCCGGTTACTACAACGAAATGCCCATGATCAAACAGATCTGGATTAATCAGTCAATGAAACAGTAATCACCAATACACGTTTTATCAACAGGCCGAGGAAGGCGGGGTTTCCCCCGCCTTCCTTTATTTTTGACTATTTACGAAATATTTCCGGTACATCTATATGGTAATAATTTCAATGATGTTTAATGAGGAAACTATGCGCAAAAAGAAGCCCCGCGGTATTGGTCACCGTGGGGCCTCTATTTCCCCGTTATTCTTTTTTGTTTATCGGGCTATTCGCACATGATTACCCGTATCACACCGCAATCCGGTTCCACCCACACCCCGCCGCTGATAACATCACCGTTGCGCCTCCGGTCAACCACAAATTCGCCTTTATTGTCGAAATGGCCTTCGTCCACTTTCAGCTGATGTGCCAGTTTACTCTGCCAGTGGTCGGTTACAAAAGTTGCGTCCAATCGCTTTTCCGGGGCCATCTTCGGGCGCAGGAATAAACGGTAGCTGGCGCCCACCAGATAAAACTCGTTTTTGTTTGTCTGTATCAACAACCCTCGGCCTTTATTTGGCCCGGTCGCTCCGCCGGTCTGTTCGTCCGGCGGCGGTACAAAATGGCGCCAGTCTTTCGGCACATGCGGCAAATGCCCCTCGCCGAATATTACCGAGCCGAAATATCCGTCCATATCAAACAATTGCGCGTCAATATCATCTTCCTGAACTACTGCGTGGATTTTATCTGTTCCCTGATATTTAAGAATGAGCGGAATCGCCGCCGCCACGCAGCGTACGGTATCAACGCCCAATTTTGATTCCGGTCGCACGGAACCGTCTTCCGCCACGATTGATTCCAGGAAGAACATGCGGCTGTAACCCTGCAGATTGTAATCCGCAATCGCCCGGAATAGAGCTAAAGCAGGCGGTGTCTCCGGGAAGAAAAGGGGATTATCATCCCGCGAATACGCCGCGCTGACGGCCTCAAACTTGCGCGTATTATAGTATTTGATATCCGGTGCGATTAAATCCAGGTGCGGGGTGAATGACTTGTAGAAGTCCAGCACCTTCGTCACCGCTCCGCCGGAGGGATATGTTTCTCCCGCCGTCATCCATCTCGAATCCAGACGCCGCACTTCCATTAACCAGGCATTCTGGTACATCGTGATGTCATAAACCGCTTTACCGGCCGCCGCCACGCCGTCAATATAAGTCCCGACACTCCAGGCGCTCATGAATTCGCCGGCATCCCAGCCGAATAGCTCCGGCCAGCTGCCGTCTTCTTTACCGCCTGTTTTCTGCCAGGACTCATAAACCGGGCCTTTCCCGTTCTTCTTCAGCCAGTTCACGACTTTTGCCGGGACAGGGCTGGTGAACGCTTTTTGGGCTTCAGGACCGTAATCCCGGTCGCTGCCGAAAATACCCGGTTCGTTTTCCACCTGGATGCCGATAACGGTATGTTTCGTATCTTTTGTTTTCAAGTGTTTACAAAACGCCGTAAAAGCCTTTTTATCGGCTTCGAAATTGGCTTTGCAGAAAGGTGAAAGCGACCACAAATCGGTGCCTGTCGGAGATATTACACGCTTGAATTTTTTGGGATTGGTCTTTACCCAGTCCGGTGTATAATCCATGTTTGCATTTTTCCAGGTAGCGAACCATAAGAGAATCAATTTAACATCGTACCGGATGGCGCTGGCGATTAAATCATCCACCATCGTAAAATCAAATTTGTCCTCTTCCGGTTCGATGTTTTCCCAGTAAACATCGGTTACCAGCGTATTGCCGTGCAGTAATTTCACTGCCTTGAAGGCTGTCTCGGATTCGCTGTTGTTGTAAGCGCTCGCCGACGATGATTGCCCGCCGATGGGGAAAAATGGTTTCCCGTCTACCATGAATACCCTTTTTATCGCTGTCACGAAAATACCTCCTTGCTGTGGTTGTTCAAATGATTATAACTTATTCCTGATTCCAGTTCTAGCAGTGTCTGATTATATGGAAGGTTTTTGGCCTCAGACGGGCAACATACTTTGTCATCACGCAAGTTGAAAGATATGTAAAATAAACGTAAATTTTTTAGAATATTTAAAGCGATTTTAGACCGTTTCAGCAGCCGTGGGTTATGTTTTTGAGATAATTTTTGGGATTAATTAATATGCAGCACTTTTTGTGCGTTAGTTAAATACACTTTTTCCAGTACACCATCGCGTAAACCTAAATCTTCCCATTCTCTGAATAATTTATCAAACGCAAACAAAGGATAACCCGAACCGAACATGAATTTATCCTGCAGCCGTCCGCCGATTTCCTTTTTCAGTTCCGGGCTGAAATACCGCGGCAGCCAACCGTGCAGTTCGTTAAAAACATTCGGCTTATGCAGCAGGACGGCAATCATTTCATCCTGCCACGGCCAGGCCGGATGACCGGCGATTATTGTTAAATTCGGAAAATCCGCCGCCACGTCATCAATATTAAGCGGGTGGCCATTTTTTAGGTGCAGCCCGCCTCCGCCGGGCCGACCGGCGCCGGTTCCGGAATGGCCCACATTAATCAGCACCGGAGCGTGCAACGAATCACAAAGTTCATAGAATGGGTAAAAAATAGGGTCATTACAGCCGGTCAGATTCTCAATTTGATTTATCACCAGACCCGTCATTTTCAATTGTGTCAGGCACCTTTCCAGTTCATCAAGTCCTGCTTTTCCCAGATGCACCGGAATATGCGCCCAGGCGCCGATAAATATATTGGGGAATAGGGACATCATTTCGGCGATGTAATCGTTATTTTTGCGGAGGTACTCATTATCTTTACAAAGCGGCCCGTCCAGGAAAGCCTGCACCCCGGCGGATTTAAAATCGTCAGCCATTTCCCGCTCAGTCTTCCATTTAATCATTGTCTTATACACTTTCTCGGCCGCCGCTATTTCTTCCGGTGTCCGAAAGGCGCTCCCCTTCTCCGTGCTGAAATGGGCATGTATGTCAATTGCTTTCATTCTTAGCCTCTTTCAGCGAAAATATTTAGGATATATTAAGACCGGTTTAAAACTTTCGTTCAATCACTAATCAATAAATGTCCGATTAGCGGGTTTAATATTAGCAAGACTATATTATTATGTAAACTACTTGAATTTTATCCCGAGACTACTCTGTCCCGGCCTTCCTGCTTCGCTTTGTACAATGCTGTGTCCGCGACACGCAGCAGTTCATCCATCCTTCCGCCTATTTCCGGATAAGCGGCCACTCCCATCGACATCGTGATTGTGCCCAGAATTTGTCCCTGGAAAATAATTTCCATCTTTTTAATTTCTTCACGTAACGCATCTGCCCGTTTGACGGTGTCTGCCAGTGAAGTTTCCGGCAAAATAATCAAAAACTCTTCTCCGCCGTACCGGCAGGCAATATCGGAACCGCGGAACCTGTCATTAAATAATTTCCCGATTTGCGCAATGATTTTATCGCCGGCGGCATGCCCGAAATCATCGTTGAATTTCTTAAAATGGTCGAGGTCTCCCATGATTATGCCGATGGGCGTTTGCTTTCGCGCCGCGCGTGTAATTTCCCGCTGTAAAGACTCTTCCATAAACCGCCGGTTATAAAGCCCGGTTTGCGCATCCTGAATCGATTGCAGGGAAAGGCTTTCGCTTAACTTCACGTTGGCAATAGAGAGCGAAAGGTATTCCGAAAGAGTGACTGCCATCTGTTTCAAATCGGCTATTTCCGGATGCCCCGAACCATTGGTTTTAAAAGCATTTTTAAGGTGCAGTAATCCCAGAATATCGCCTTTCGCCATCAATGGCAGACAGACATACGGCGCCGGGTTTGTGTGAATCAAATGCGGGCAAATTGGCCCGACATTTACGTCTTCCACCACATGAGCGCGTCCCCTCCTTAATCCCCAGCAGGCATCTGGCGCAAAAATATTGGCATCGGCACTAACCGGAAAATCTCCCCAGGTCACTACCGACTCCAGGTCGGAACGGGAATTGCTTAACAGGAACAAAGCCCCTTGCGATGAAGGAAATAACTTTTTCATCGAGCCCATAATGATGGGAGCCGTTTCTTCCATTTTTGAACACGCCTGCAGCATATCCCGCATCTCGGTCAGAACGGCGCTCTGCCGCTGCTGTTCCTCCAGTTTTTTCACCAGCACCGTAAGTTGTTCGTTAGTCCGCCTGGTTTCTTCCTGCAGCCGTTTAATTTCCGTGATATCCCGGGTCATCGCGATGAAATACAGAAATTTGCCGTTCTTATCACGCACCGTGTTTCCGGTGCCGTTGTGCCAGCGCCATTCCCCCGAGTTATGCCGCACCCGGTATTCGGTACCGCCGGGTGTCTGATGGCCGTCCAGGATATTTCTTTGTATCGCGTCCTGGATTAGTTTCACATCCTCCGGATGCACTACCAACCGGAAAGGACGGCCGACCAGGTCAGAAGCATTATAGCCCAGTACGTTTCTAACTGAACCGGAAATGTAAAGGAACTCGCCGGCCGCGTTCAATGTGAAAATGATATCGCTGCTGTTCTCCACAATCAGACGGTATTTTTCTTCGCTCTCATGCAGTGCTGCTTCGGCCTCTTTCCGTTCCGTAATATCGTTATAGAGCGTCTGAAATTGCTGCTTCCCGTCCCAGAAAACTTCCCGCATTGAAACGTCCAGATTACGCTTTGTTCCATCTTTCCGGATGATATCAATATCCACCTGTTTGGGCATGGGTTCCCCGCGCAGCAATCTCTCGTGCCGTAATACCCAATTGGCATGAGCCTCCGGAGAGTAGAATTCCTGAGGCGGCTTCGCTCTTACTTCATCGATATTCTGGTAGCCGAAAATTTCCAGCAGTGCCTTGTTCGCGTAGGAAGTATAGTCGTGTTTATCGGAAATACGAATACCGATTATTGAACCATCCATCGAATTACGGAAGTTCTGTTCGGAAAGTTTCAGGGCCGTTTCAACCAGTTTCCGCTCGGTGATATCATGATAAAGTATCTGATTTTGCTGTTTGCCGTCCCAGAAAACCGACCTCATCGAGACCTCTAAATTCCTTACGGCTCCGTCTTTCCGGATAATGTCTATGTCGATCTGTTTGGGCATCGGCTCGCCGCGTAATAGTTTTTCATGGCGCACCACCCAATCGGCATGAGCTTCCGGGGTGTAATGTTCCGGTGGCGGACTTTTTCTAACTTCGTCGATATTTTCATAACCAAAGATATCCATAAATGCTCTGTTTACATATGAAGTGCGGTCGTTATTATCGGAGATACGTATACCATTCATCGACTGGTCCAAAGAGTTGCGGAAATTCTGTTCGGACGCCTTTAACGCGTTTTCCACCTGGCCGCGGAGGGTAGCTTCGCCGTCGACAGCGCATTTTTTAGCCTTTTCAGGTTTTCCCGAAGGCTTTATTTTTGATTTCTCTGAACTTGCCATTTCCCCTCCTTTTTTGAACTTTTGTTCTTTGTGACGTATCTGGTTATAGATTGCTCCCGGTAATTATTGACTCTTGTGTGAAATTATTATAGCACCATACGCCGGTTTATTTCCCTTATGTTTCAAGGCTCACAATGTTGATATTGTTTTAGTATATTTGATTATATTATCTTGCAAATATAACACTGAGTCTATCCGTCAATCGGCTCGAAATATGCAGTACTTTAGTAGCTGAATTTGAAAACATAACAGTTAGTACAGATTATATATGTCAGTATAAAATATATTTCTATGCGATATTAACACAAAACTGTGTGCGTTAAACCGTAATTACATCAGGCGCCGAATGCCTCATGGCGACCGATATGGTAAAATAAAATGGTCTTATCCGGTTAGAAAGACTACAAACATAAGTCAAGATAACTGATTATCTAAATTATTTTCACTGGAGGGAAAAATGGATTACGCTTTGAAGGGGAAAGTCGCGCTGGTTACCGGCACTGCCAGCCAGGTTGGTATGGGTAAAGCTATCTGCCTGACTTTAGCGAAAGAGGGATGTGATATCGTTTCCACCGATATTAATCTCGAAGGCGCGCAACAGACCGCCGCTGCGGTTAAAGAGCTGGGACGCAAATCTATCGCATTGAAAGTAGACATCACTAAAAGCGCCGACGTCGACGCCATGGTACTGGCCGCTATCAAAGAAATGGGAAGAATTGATGTCCTGGTAAATACTGCCGGCGGCAACTCCAAACTGGGCGACCAGTTTCTTGAATCAAAGCAGGAAACCTGGGAAAAGGACATGGCGCTGAATTTATACGGCACGATGAATTGCGCCAAAGCTGTTTTACCCGGCATGGTCGAACGCAAATGGGGTAAAATTATTAATTTTTCTTCAATTGTGGCCAGAACCGGTATTGGCGGACCGGGCTCATATTCCGCCGCCAAAGCCGCGGTTTTAGCTTTTAACCGGGGATTGGCCGCGCAGTACGGGCCGTCCAACATTAACGTGAACGCCATCGCCCCCGGTATGTTAAAAACCAATTTCTTCTCCGGGTTACCGGGAACTGTCACCACTCAGATATTCGATGAAGTAGCATCGATGGCACCGTTGAAAAGAAACCAAACTGTCGAAGACATCGCCAATGCCGTCGCCTTTTTGTGCTCTGATGTCTCGAAAAATATTACCGGGCAGTGCATTCAGGTTGACAGCGGTTTAGTAATGATTTAGTTAATATCAGGTGTACCGGTCTAAGATAAACAGGAGATTAAAATGGATATTATCAGAATTGGTTTTGTGCCCGCGCATCGCGGCTCGCTGAGTGAAGATTGGGCGTCACAATTACGGCAAAGATGTCTGGATGTCTTCCGCAAAATTCCCGGTCTGGAAATCATTGTTCCCGATGAAATGCTGACTGAACGCGGCTTTGTACGCAATGAAGCGGAAGCAGAAAAGGTCATCAAACTTTTTCAGGCTAAAGGTATTGACGGACTTATCATCGGCACCATGACCTTTGGCGATGAAATTTCGATTAATACCATCGCTGCCGCTTTCCGGAACAAGCCCCAATTGCTTTTTGGCACCAAAGAAGCTGAAGTGCCGTCCTGCGGCGCTCGCACCTCGGATTCATTTTGCGGGACTCTATCCATTTCTTCGGGACTGCACCGCCGCAAAATTCCATTTATCTTTGCCGGCCTGGTATATCCGGAGGAAAAAGAATTCCAGCAATATATCTCCGATTTTGTCGGCACCTGCTCCGTGGTTAAAGGATTTATCGGCGCAAAAATCGGTCTGGTTGGCCCCCGTCCGGAACCATTTGAAACCTGTATTTACAATGAAGATGCTATGATTAAAAAATTCAATCAGCGCGTGGTTCCGACCGGCGTCAGTGACTTGTTACTTCGCAGCAGCAGCCTTATAAAAGGCGACCCGGCACTCGTGAAAATTGCGAAGGATATGGCCGCCGAGACCGATATGACAAACTCCGGCCCGGAGACCGGTGAAAAACTGGCCCGTGTCGAATTTGCTCTAAAGAGCTTCGCCGCCGAGAAAGGCCTCTCCGCCATGGCTATACAGTGTTATTCGGCGATGGAAATGCTTTTCGGTGTCGTCCCCTGCTACGTCATGGGCAGAATAACCACCGCCGGCACCATGGCTTCCTGCGAAACCGACCTCTACGGCGCGCTGTCTATGCTCATCCAGTATAAAGCGGCTTTGTCCGTTACGCCGCCTCATTTTATGGATTGGACGTTAAAACATCCCGAAGAGAAAAATACATTCCTCGCCTGGCATTGCGGCAACGGCCCGGTCTGCCTGTCCGGTCAAAAAGGTAAAATCCCCATCACCTGTCACTACATGGGTCCGGACATGGGCACCGTCCATTTTCAATTGAAATCCGGGGTTGTTACCTTGTCCAGTCTGCAGGAAGATGACGGCCATTTCAAGATGTTCGTGGCCAACGGCAAATCCGTCAAACTTGACGGCACAATGAAAGGTTCCTGGAGCTGGGTAAAAGTTCCGGACCTGGATAAATTGTACCGCACTCTGATTACCGGCGGCTTTGTCCATCATGCCAGTCTGATTCACGGCGATTATACTCAATCAATTATCGACGCCTGTAATATCATGGGGATTGAAGTGGTTGCGGTCTGATATCTGAATTCGAGTAAGGAGCATAGAAAAAATGGCAGCTGTCAAACGTGTATTTACGGTGGATGGAAAACCATTTTTCCCTCTCGGCGGACAGTCCTGTAATTCCAGCGGCTATAACGACCGGGAATCCGAAACCGCTTTCAAAGTAATCAAAATGTTACACGGCAACACGCTGGAAATTCCTGTCTACTGGGACAACATTGAACCGCAGGAAGGTACTTTTGACTTCACCGCCGTTGATGCTCTCATCAGCCGCGCCCGCCGGCACGGCATCAAATTAATCCTTTTGTGGTTTGCCACCTGGAAAAACGGGAATATGGACTACGCCCCGTCCTGGGTTAAAACCGACCCGCAGCGTTTTCAGCGGGTAATCACCATCACCGGCAGCGATATCTGGAACCTTTCTTCGCATTGCAAAGCTAACCTCGAAGCCGATAAAAAGGCCTTTGCTGCTCTCTGTAATCACTTAAAAACCAAAGACGGTACCGACCGCACAGTAATTGCGCTTCAGGTGGAAAACGAACCCGGGATTATCGGCAGCGACCGCGACTATAGTCCCGCAGCTCAGACTGTTTATGATAGTAAGGTGCCGGCTAAATTAATCGCCGCCATGAAAACAGCCGGTAAAGGCAAAATCTACGACATCTGGCAGGAATCGGGCGGTAAAAAATCCGGCACGTGGCCCGAACTTTTCGGCTGGGAAGCCGGTGAATTGATGACCGCTTGGAGTATTGCGAGTTACATTGATGCTGTCGCAGCGGCCGGGAAAGCTATTTACGATATTCCGATGTATATCAACGTCTGGATGATGGAGCAGCCGTGGTGGCCGATTCCCGGCGAGTGTTATCCTGCTGGCGGCGCGGTCAGTAAAGTGCTGGATATTTACAAGTGGTTCACCCCGCATATCGACATCATCGCGCCGGATAATTACGCGGATGATTCCGCCGGTTACAAAGCCAACAGCATCGCTTATTCCCGCGACGATAACCCCTATTTTACGCCCGAAACCGCCGGCGACCAGAACATGTTCCGCGGTATCGCCGATTACAACCTCATCGGGAATTTCTTTTTCGGCATCGAATACATCGTTACCCCGGAAGGTTCCATCCGTCCGGAATATCAATCGCTGGTAGATAACTTTCACTGTGTGGCCTCGGCCATCCCGCTGCTTTTGAAATATCAGGGCACCGGTAAAATCCACGCGGTTATCCAGGAATATAAATTATTGACGCAGCGGCTGAATTTGGACGGCTACATGGGCATTGTGGATTTCGGGGAGAAAACTGCACGTTGGGGTGGCAAAGACTGGCGGCATAACGCCGGCTGGATGTGGAATGAACAGCCCCAGATGAATCGGGGCCGTGGTTTGGTGGTACAGGCCTCCAGGAATGAATTCTACCTCGTCGGCGTCAATTGCCGTTTGTTCCTGCGCCGTAAGCCCACCCTCGACAAAATGAAAATCCCGCTGCTGGTTTCCGATTGGGCCACCAAGATTTTCGGCTATATCGTCAGCGTTGATGAAGGCCACTTCGATGATAACGGCGAATTTGTGGCCGACCGGCGCCGCAACGGCGATGAAATCTTCCGCCGCGGTTTGTGGGTTGAACCGGATATCGGTGTCCTCCGCGTCATCACCTGCGATTGATTTTTCGCACTCGTAGAACAGCAGTTTTAATTCCTATATAAATCAGAGGGGATAGCAATGACACGTACACGCGAACTTTTTGACGCCGGCTGGAAATTTTATCAAGAAGACGTCAAAGGCGCGGAACAACCGGATTTTGACGATTCTGCCTGGCGCAATCTGAATTTGCCGCATGACTGGAGTATCGAAGGCCCGTTTGCCGAGAATAATATTTCCGGACAATCTCTCGCCTATTTGCCCGGCGGCGTGGGCTGGTACCGCAAATCATTTAAGCTTTCCAAAGCAGACAAAGGCCAAAGAATATTCATTGATTTTGACGGCGTCTTCCGTTTTTCCGATTTCTGGATTAACGGGCGGCATCTCGGATTTTTCCCTGACGGCTACACCAGTTTTCAATATGAATTGACGCCCCATCTTGTTTTTAACCGGCAGAATACTATTGCCGTCCGCGTTGATAACTCGCAGCAGCCTAATTCACGCTGGTATACCGGTTCCGGCATCTATCGGCACACCTGGCTCACTAAAACATCCCCGGTCTATATTACAAAAGACACTACCTATATTCAAACGCCGGTTGCCAAAGCTTCGGAAGCTTCCTTATATATCCAGACGAAAATCAGAAATGAATTGCCCGCCGTCGGCGGCTTTCTATTGTATGTCGAAATCCTGGACGCTGCAGGCACTAAAGTGGCCGAAAGCTATGACGCCCGGTTTATTGACCCCGGTCAGGATGAACGTTTTCACGTTTCAATGTGGTTAAGTGCCGTAAACCTTTGGGATATTGCCAACCCTTATGTATATACCGCTCGTTTGAGTGTTTATTCCGGCGAAGAAATTATTCCCGAAAAACTGGTGGACAAACTGGAAATTCCTTTCGGCATCCGTTCCATCGAATTTACCCAAGACGACGGCTTTTTCCTCAACGGCCGGCGCGTAAAGATTCAAGGGTTAGCGCTGCATCATGACGCCGGTCTCCTCGGGGCCGCTGTCCCGGAGAAAGTTTGGGAAAGGCGTTTGCTCAAACTGCGCGAAATGGGCTGCAACGCCATTCGTAACGCGCATTCCGCCGCTGCCCCGGAGTTGCTGGATTTGTGCGACCGCCTCGGATTGATGGTCTTTGATGAATTCCACGACGAATGGCAAATATCCTGGGAAAAGAATCACTCCAATATTCATTTTAAAAAGTCTAAAACGAATGATTCGCGGTATGGCGCCAGTCAGTATTTTGATGAATGGGGTTATAAAAACACCGCCGCCACCATCCGCCGCGACCGTAACCACCCTTCCGTTATCATCTGGGGTATCGGCAACGAAATTTACGAGCAGGGTCAAAACGGCGGTTACGTGATTGCCCGTAAATTGAACGACATCTGCCACGTCGAAGACCCCACCCGTCCCACCATGACCGCCAATAACGATATCCATAACGAAACACCCGGTTTTAAAACGACAGTTGAATTTCTGGAATCCACCGATTTAATCGGCTACAACCACATCGGCAACTGGGGCACCGTCTACCGCCGGCTCTATTTTGAGGACAAGTGGGCACATCCGGATTGGAAAGTCATGGGTTCCGAAAATGCCTTTTCTTCCAATTACCGCGGCGAATATGTGCTGGAACCCCAGGCTTCATCCCACCACAAACCTTATTACATGGGAATGCTGGATTCCGAAGAATTGTGGAAATTTACGAAGCTTTACGATTATGTTATGGGCGATTTTCTCTGGGCGGGCATCGATTACTTGGGGGAATGGGCCTGGCCCAACATTTTGTCTCCCTGCGGTTTGATTGATACCTGCGGTTTTGAAAAGGACTCATATTACTTCTTCGCCAGTCAATGGAGCGACAAACCGGTCATCAAATTGATTCCGCACTGGAACTGGCCGGGCCAGGAAGGGAAAGCGATTCCGGTCATCTGTTTTACCAATTGTGACGAAGTGGAACTTTTTGTCAACGGCCAATCCTTCGGCAGGCAGGCTTATGATTATTTCCGTTCCGGCGCCACGAAAAGCCGTGATTTCACCGTCAAGCCGCGCCGCATCACCACCAATGAACTCCATCTGCTGTGGATGGTTCCTTACCAGCCCGGCGAAATTCGTGCCGTCGGCATAAAAAATGGTAAAGTTTTTGAAGATATAGTCCGTACCTGCGGACCGGCGGCTAAACTCGAATTAAAAGCCGACCGTACAGCGATTAAGGCCGGTAGCGGTGATATTTGTCATGTCGAAGTTAAACTGCTGGATGCCAAAGGTAACTTCGCCCTGCTCTCCAAAGACCAGTTAAACTTCTCGATTTCCGGCCCCGGCGAGATATTATGCCTCGATAGCGGCAGTCCGACTAATCATGATATCGGTCTCCATGCGCGTAGCATCCAGGCTTATAATGGTATGTGCCTGGCATATCTCCGCGCTCACCAACCGGGAGACCTCAAACTGTCTGTCAATAGTCAGGGCATCGTTACCGCTTCCCTGAATATCAAAGCAGTGGGTTAATTAAACGCCGTTTTTGAAACAAATCTTCGCGGCTGATACAATATTCTTAAGAATATATTAATAATACGGATAATTTTTTACGTGTCGGAATCCCGATGCGTTAAGGAGAGTGCAAGTGTTTGATACCAAAATGAGGGAGAAAGAGTGGGGTTGGCGCGGCGTCATGGGCTATATCAGCCCGGCGGTAGTGTTATCTTATGGGTCTGAAGTGGATTATAAACTTGGTCTTTTAGGGTTCGGCACAATGCAAATAACCCTGGGTTTGGTTAATGCCACCGATGATAACCTTGGTAAAGTCCTTCCCGGTCTGGACAGTGCGGCAAAAACACTGGCCGACCAGGGCGCGCAGTTTGTTTGCCTGGGAGGCCCGCCGTCCACGCTGGTTGACGGACAGGACCTGAATTTACAAATTAAAAAACGTTTGGAAAATATCACCAAAGTCCCCTCGACCACCGCGTTGTTAGCGACACTGGACGCGTTTCATGCTCTTTCGACTAAAAAAATAATTATCGTCGAACCCGGCGCCAGTGACGGCACGGATATCTGGGCGCAGCGCATGAAGAAATACTTCGAAAACAACGGCCTCAAAGTTGTTAATACTAAAAGCGCCTTTTCGAAGACCACGACTCTGGGTAAAGCCAAATTACCGATGCAGCTGCCCCTTGATTTAACCAGAGAAGCAATCCGTGAGAACCCTGAAGCGGAAGGGATTTATCTGGCTTGCGGCGTCTGGGGCGGCCCGCCTGTTGTCCAGAGGCTGGAAAAGGAATTCGGGATACCCGTAGTTTTTGACGATTCCAATTGTTACTGGGCCGGCATGAAAGCTTTAAACATTAAAGTGCAGGTTAAGGGTCTGGGCAAACTTTTCGAAACTCTCTAGATTTTTTAATATCTGTCAGGTTATTATTATTAAAATCCGGTATCAATTTCAAACTGATATTTACTTAAAAGAAAGGGGCTACGAACTTCCGTTCGCAGCCCCTTTTATGTTGAACTGAGTTTTGATTCAGTTGTTCAGGTATTAGTGGCCTAAACCTGCTTTCATGTTCTGGTCAATCCACATTCTCTTGATCATCGGGATCTGGTTGTAGTATGAAGCATCAATTTCACCATAGTAGTTCTTCAACCACGGCCAGTAGCAGTTTAAGACGTAAGGATTCGCAAAGCCGAGGCCGCCGCAATCCCACTGATAAGCTTCCTGGAGTTGTTCCAGTTGCTTTTCACGAGACACGACATCGGCATTAGCCGCGGCCACTTCGTACATCGCTTCCATTCCGGACGGGTCGCTGGTCAGATAGGTGGAACCCGCGAGCCCTGCCCGTGCCAGGTTCAAAGCGGTGAACGGATTGACGACGGTAAAGTTAGACATCATTGCGTCTTTATAAGTTACGTTATTGTATTCGGTTGATGCGGTCGTCGCATCAATTACATTAATCTTCACCGTCACGTTGATTGCTTTCCATTCGCTTGCCAGGATATTAGCCACATCCTGCTGGGTCTGGACTGGGCCGACATCTATCTGGATTGTAAAGCCGTTCGGGAAACCCGCTGCGGTCAGCATCTGTTTCGCTAATGTCGGATTATAGGTCCATAACGTTTGAATATTGGAGGGTAACTGGTTCAGCGGTACATACCCTGCAGCTCCCGGAGCTAACGGCCAGCTGTAGTAAACGCCGCCGCCGTATTCCAGTGTCGCAATTGTTTTCAGGTCTGTGCCGATCATTAAAGCCTGGCGTACCGATTGCTGGTTGACCACTGCCGAAGTAAGTCTGTTGTATTTCAGGAAATCAACCGTGCCAGATACATATTCAGCCGCCGTCATTTGCGGGGCGGAAGTGGCTAAGTTAGCCTGGTAGGTAATCGGAACTTTCGGGTCCCAATCAAGCTTGCCGGTTCTAACCGCGGCTATTTGGGTGGAAATATCGGGGATAATCGGGTAATCCAGTTTCTGAATGAACGGTTCCTGATAAGACTGACCGTTGATTGTGATAGAAGCCCAGTAATTGGGATTTCTGGTGTATTCTGCTTCGGAACCCTGGATATAGGAAGTCAGGATAAAGGGTCCGGAACCGCAGGCATTCTTCCAGTTGTCGGCGCCGCCCTGAGCGGTGGCGTTAACAACTTCAGACGCCCAGATCTGACCTAGTGCCGTACCGCCAAGTCTCCATGCCCAGTTGGTATAGAAACTGGAGCAGGTCCAAACGACCGTATAGTTACCGGTCGCCTGGGTTGAAGTTAGCCAGGAAAAAGCAGCGGCGAAACCTGGGCGGCTCATCGCGCGCTGTTCGGAGTACACGACATCAGCTGCGGTCAATGCTCTCGGCGCCATACCGATATTGGTATTCCCCGTGAACATGACGCCTTGTCTGATTGTCCAGGTGTAGGTTAATACTGGGGTTAATTGCACGGTCCATCCGGAGGCGACCTCGCCGCCGAAGTACTGTTCCGGTACGCCTTCATACAGGTTAAAGGCAAAGGCGCCGTTAGCGCCCGGCCCAAGACCGTATTTCGCGATGTCACCGGTGAGCAGCCATTCCATGTAGGGGTTGCCCCAGCGGGCTCCGGAACCAAGATCTGAAGTCATCATGTGGTCCCACCCGGTCGGGTCCTGGTTGCCCGAACTAATGAAAAGGGTTAAAGTGCCGCCGTAGGTGGGTGCGCTCAGCGAGCCGGGGTTAATTGTTCCCGTCGTTGAGGTGGAGGCGGTGGTTGTGGTCGTCGATACGACCGCGGAGGTAGTTGTGGTTGTGGACGCTGCCGTCGTTGTTGTGGTTGCTGTCGATGTTGTGGTTGTTGTCGGTGCTGCTGCTGCTGTTGTTGTTGTCGTCGTTGCGCTGCCGCAGGACGATAACAAAATAGCGGTTACGAGCATGCAGCTTAACACTAACCACGCAATCTTGCTGCGCATCTCTTCTCTCCTTTTTTTATTTTTTTATTATCCAAATTTTTGATTTTTTTAAATATATACCTTAACGGCCGTTTTGTCAATCTGCCTTAATAACATCCGACGGTACATTTGAACGATTGCTGATTTTTTCCAGGCTCTTCTTAGATAACCCGTATCGTCCGATTCCGCCTCTGAGCCTCGGGTCCAGGATGTCTCTGACCGCGTCGCCGAACATATTCACCCCCCAGACCACCACGCTCAACACCAAACCCGGCCATAACACCATCCACGGAGACTGGAACATATATGTACGTGCGCTGCCGCTGAGCAATGCTCCCAAACTGGCTGATGGCGGGGGAATACCATATCCCAGGAAACTGAGGCTGGCCTCGGTCAGAATGACCGCCGGCATGCGTGTCGAAAATTCGATGATTATCGGCGCCATGATATTCGGCAGGATGTGGCGCCGGATAACATCCCAGGTCGGCGCGCCGATTGCCACCGCTGATTGTATGTACAGGTTTTCTTTAATCCCGATTACCGCGCTTCTGATTACCCTTGAACCGCCGATACCCATTTGTACGCCCAGAACAAGAATAATGTTAATCATTGACGGATGGATTATTGAAATAATCACCATTAAAATAATTAGCGCCGGAAAGCACATCACGGCGTCCACGAACCTTTGCACAATCAGGTCGAATTTTCCGCCGATATATCCGCTTAAAACACCGATAAATATTTCTACCACTGTAGCTATCAGCGTGGCTGCTAAACCGACCACCAGTGAAATGCGGGCGCCGTAAATCACGCGGCTTAAAATATCACGCCCTAACCAGTCGGTTCCCATCCAGAATTTGAACGAGGGCCCTTCCATCGCATTTAAACCGTGTATTACGTTCGGGCCGTAAGGCGCCAGCAGCGGGGCGAAAATACCCACCACCAGTAATAGCACTGTGATAATCCCCCCGATTAAACCCATCGGTTTCTCCCGGATTAGCCGGACAAAGAAATCCGCGATGCCGGAGCGTTTTTTTTCTGTTTTAATTTTTGTTGTTGTATCTGCCATTTTATTATCTGTCTTGTTTTATTATTTTCTAATTATAATGCACCCTAGGGTCGAGCATACCGTAGGTCAAGTCTGTTGCAAGATTGATTATTACGATTGCCACGGCGTAAAGCAGCACTATCGAACTGACTAAGGTATAATCCCTTTGGCCGATTGCGTTGATGAAAAGTTGCCCCATCCCCGGCAGTTGGAAGATATTCTCGATAATCACCGACCCGCCCACCAGCAGTGGTATTTGCGACCCGATGATAGTGATAATCGGGAGCAGCGCATTTTTCAAAGCATGCCTCAAGACAACAACTCTTTCTTTCAGACCCTTGGACCATGCCGTCCTGATATAGTCCTGCCTTAAGACCTCCAGCATCATCGTACGGGTCATTCTCATCGTCAACCCGGCCATGGAGATGCCCAGCACGATGGACGGAATAATAAACATTTGCAAATTTCCCAGCGGGTCTTTGGTAAACTCAATCAGTTTTATTGACGGCATGTAATGCCACCAGATGGACGGAAATACAATCACCAGCGTCGCCAGGAAAAAATTCGGCACAGAAATCGCCAATATCGCAAAAGTCCGCGCAAAAAAGTCTCCGATTGAATCCTGCCGGATGGCTGAATAGATGCCGATTGGTATCGCGATTAGCTGCGCGATTATTAGCGCCAGTAAGCCCAGTTCGACGGTTACCGGCCACCTGGCTTCTACATCCTGAGCTACCGGCTCATTGGTAATCATGGATTTGCCCAGATTGCCGTGTACGATAATCTGCCCCATCCAGATGCCGTACTGTTCCAGCATCGGCTTATCCAGTCCGAGTTCGTGCCGCACCTGCTGCAGGTCTGCTTTAGTTTGAAACTCGTAGGACGAAACGATGTAATCTACTACGCTGCCCGGAATCAACCGGATGCTGGTAAAAACAATCAGACTCACGATAAAAAGTGTCGGGATAATTAGCAGTAATCTTCTTAATATGTAAGCGCGCATTTCATTAGCTACCTGTTTTTATTAAACTAAAAAATGATACCATGTCTACACATGTGTGTCAATATTCTTGAGGTCATTTGGCAAGAATAATTGCTCTTGTTTAAAGCAAATATGATTTTATATATGATTTTATATATGATTCCATACCGAATTTTTTATTTAAAATTTTCATCTTCTATTTTAGCCAGCGCCTTCAACGCTGCCGCCCTTTTCTGTTTGCCGCTTTCGGTCGCGTCTTCCGCAAATTTCCTGGTTAGCCAAAGGTCGGCGGCTCTTTTTGCCCGCGTTTCGGATATAACTTTCGCGCCCATTGCCAGAATATTGCAATCGTTCACCAATCGGCACATTTCCGCCGTAAATTCGCACTCACACAAACCACAGCGGATACCTTTAAATTTATTCGCGGTCAGAGAAACTCCCATTCCGCTGCCGCAAAAGATAATCGCCCGGTCGGTCACTCCGTTTTGGATTGCTTTTGCCGCTTTTGAGCCCACTTCATAATAATCAATAAAGTGGTCGGGAGAATCCGTCCCGAGGTCTAAAACTTCATATCCTTCGCTCAGCAGGTGTTCTTTAATGGCCTGCTTTAGTGGAAAACCAAACGGGTCGGCCACCAATACTATTTTGCTGGACATCTCGGCTCCTTTTTTATGCTACGAACACATTATAGCCTATTTTGGGATGACAAATCTATTTTTGTGTTTTTAAACAACTCCGTTACATATTATACCCGGTGTTTCCGGTCGTATTCACCCCGGTTTTTAAAACTTTACAATGGGTTGCATATCTGCGTTATGTTACAATTAAGGCAACGAAGCGTATCTCCGTTTGCAGATCTGTTATTGATAAAGCCGGGGTGGAAGAGATATAATTCTTTTCAAAACCGTTTCCGCGAAATTACATCTGTTCCGTTAACATGAATTTGCCGGATTTAGAATTAACACAACATTAATTAAACATAAACATGGAGTGAATCAATGTACGAATTTAAGAAACTTTTCCAACCCATCAAAATCGGGACAATGGAGCTAAAAAACAGAATCGCTTTCGGCGAACAGGCCCCTCAAGCCTCGCATGGCTATATCACTCAGGCTACCGAGGATTTTTACGTTGAAAGGGCACGGGGCGGCTGTGGTCTGGTCATGGTCGGCGGTATTTGTCCCGATATCTCCGGTTGGGGCACGGAGTCCATGGCCCGCATTGACGATGATAAATATGTTTCTAAACTGGCTAAAATGGGCCGGCGCATGCGGGAAGTTGCTCCCAAGGTCAAAATCGGTATTCAGATTATGCATGAAGGCCGGGCCATGCGTCCCGATGAAGCCGGCGCCGCTAAAAATCTGAAACCCGTAGCGCCCTCGCCGGTTAAGTTTAAATTTGGCGTGGTTCCTCACGAATTGACCGTTGCCGAAATCAAACACATGGAAAATCAGTTTGTTGAAGCCGCTCGCCGTGTCAAAGACGCCGGCTATGATTGTGTTGAGATTCACGGCGCCCACGGTTATCTCATCGGCTCTTTTATGTCCCCTTATACCAATCGCAGGACCGACGAATACGGCGGCAGTATCGAAAATTGCGCGCGCTTTGCCTGTGAAATTATCCGGGGCATTAAAAACAGGTGCGGTAAAGACTTCCCGGTTCTCATTAAAGTGAACGCGCTGGACCGTCTCGATAAAAAAGAAGCTCCCGTGCAGTTGACTCCCGAAATTATCGCCGCCATTGCCCCGTATCTGGAAAAAGCCGGCGTGGATGAAATTCATCTTTCCGGCGGCACTCACGAAGCCCCCATGTGGTCGGCTGTCGGCCCCTATTATATTCCCAAAGCCGCTTTCGCGGATTATGCCGCTCAGCTCAAGAAAGGTGTGAAAATCCCGGTCGGCGTCATCAACCGGATTAATGACCCGGTTCTGGCTGACGAACTCATCGTCGCAGGCAAAGTTGATTTAGTCTGGATGATGCGGCCTTTGGTGGCCGACCCGGAACTGCCGAAAAAAGCTGAAGAGGGACGTCTTGATGAAATACGGACCTGTATTGCCTGCAACACCTGTCATGACATCCTTTGCCAGGGTTGGTTCCACGAGACCCGCTGTGCGGTTAACCCCGATGCCTGGCGCGAGGGTGTCGCCCACCTCGAACCTTCGTTAAGAAAGAGAAAAGTTCTGGTTGTCGGCGGCGGGCCGGCCGGCATGGAAGCCGCCCGTATCAGTGCGCTTATCGGTCATGATGTATCCCTCTGGGAAAAAGACAGCAAACTGGGCGGTTTGCTGAATCTGGCCGCCATCCCTCCGCTGAAAGGCGAAATCATGAGCATCCCCCGGTATTATGCGTCACAGTTTAAAAAACTCGGCGTCAAAGTCGAATTGAACAAAGAAGCCACGCCGGCTCTTGTTAAACAGATGAAACCGGATGTCATCATCATCGCCAGCGGTTCCAGCACTTTCTTCCCGCCCATTCCCGGTATTGATAAGAGCATCGTCTCCGATGCCCGCAAAGTGTTAGAAGGTACAGTCAAAGTCGGTAATGACGTCGTCGTCATTGGCGGCGGCGAAGTCGGCATCGAAACCGCAGAATTCCTAGGCGCTCAGGGTAAAAAAGTTACCCTGGTCGAAATTCTCCCTGCTATCGGCGAACTGATGGTGAAAGACGTGATTGATTATGTTATTGACCAGCTCGTGCAGCATAAAGTAGAAATTTTAACCGGTACCAAAGTCGAAGAAATCACCGCGGACGGCATCGTCGTTTCCAGTAAAGAACAGCCGAAACGCACCATCAAAGCGGATAACGTCATTATTGCCACCGGCGCCAAACCGGATAAAACGGCGCAGAACGCCCATCAGGGCCTGGCCCGCGAAGTTTATCTCGCTGGGGATTGTCTGGTGCCGAGCAATATCAGAGTGGCAATCCATCAGGGCAACATGACCGCCCGGATGCTGTACTAGCAGCAACCTGATCGCCGTATTTCATATTGCGCTGTTAGACCGGAGTGCCTTCGAAAAATCTGCGCGGATTATCCACACAGATGCTGTGAATTGTTTTTTCGGAAACTCCCAGCTCGCGCAGTTTTGGCAGCACGAATTTATTAATGTACAAGAAACCGTAGGGGTTATCCGTTTCCAGTTTCTTTTTTGCCGCCTCGGGCAGCGTATCGAAAAAGGTTGAAACCAGGAAAGCGTCATGTCCCAGCAAAATACGGTCCGCGTATCCGGCATCAATCAAATCTTTGATTGTTTTTACACGTCCTTCCGGGCTGACGCGGGCTAACGGCGGCACGTGGATTCCCGGCAATCTATCCATGCCCAGATAACACCCCTGTTTTACCACCCATTCCAGGTATTCCATATCCTTCGTATCAGTTGAATGGTCGAGTTTCACCCGCCGCAAATCAACCCCTTCTTCCTTAAGAATTTCGATTTGTTGCCTGCCGACTTGGTCCGGTGAATAAGAATGCAGCATTATCGGCACGCCGGTCAGCAACTGAGCTCGCGCCACACCGCGTAATAGCAATGCTCCGTTGGGTGTCACTCCTCCAAAATCAGCCGCGGACTTTAGAATACCCGCTTTAATACCGGTACCTTCGATGCCTTCCTGCACTTCACGGGCAAAAATTTGGGCATATTGGTCTGCAGTAAAGTTCCCTAAATATGGCGGCAATTCACCGTACCAGCCGCTGCAGCAGATAATATTTACCCCGCTTAACTGCGATACTTCCGCCAGTATTTTTACCGCCCTGCCCAGGTCAAACGTATCGGCGTCCACTATTGTGTTTATTCCGGCTTCTCTGGCAGATGTAAGGCCCCGAATTATACGCGCTTTGTAATCTTTACCCAGTAACTCCGGGTACACCTGGGGGATGCCGCCGGCAGCCCCCAGTATATGGTCGTGCATGAGCGCTAGGCCGATTTTGGAAGTATCCAGCGGCCCGAGTACCGTATTAACAGTTTTCAAGCCTGCCTCCTGTTATGTCATTCTACCCAGGTAATATTACCCGTAATTATATATCATAAATCATGGGCATTGATAATAATTTTACAGAACTTAAAAATATTACTAATCCTTATTGACACTAAATTAATGCTATGATAAAGTATCGTCAATTATCTACGCAAAATAATCAATACAAATATAAACGGAGGTCGAAAATGAAAAATAAGGTTGCCTGGTTGGTTTTCAGTTTACTTATTGTAAGCACTATGCTCCTCGCTTCATGCGGCTCCTCGGGTAATTCGTCCACCACCTCATCGGGTAGTTCATCCACCACATCCGCGACAACAGCCCCGGATGCATCTACCATTACTGTCACTTACGGTAGTGTCACTCGAACCTATTCAATGGCAGATATGCAAACTTTTATAGCCCAAATGGGTTTTGGCGGGTCTCGTAACCAGGACGGCTCTGTTAATACAACACCATACTATTATTACCAGGGGGTTGCCCTTACAGATATAATCAAAGGACCCAAAAACTCTCCCGGTGTTGAACCGGACGGCCTTACCGCCGGTCAAAGTGTCCAGATTACCGGCGCTGACGGTTATTCCGTTACCTTTACTTATGACCAGATTATGAATGGCAGCTTCCCCACTTATAGTCTAAGTGGCAGTCCAACGACTCCGGCTGCGACTACTGCTACGATACCGATGATTGCTCTCCTCTATTGGATTAATGGCGATGACCTCGATGCTGCCACCGGCCCGTTTGAAATGGGTATCATCTACGGGCAGACACTCCTGACCGACGCTAGTAATTGGGTCAAGATGGTTTATAAAATTGACGTCATCCCGGCATCCTAGCAATCCGTTTTCATACCGGTTATTAACAGGAGGCATAATGTGACGAGAAAGGGTTCATGGTTTTTCCTGAGCTGCTTGGCAGTATGCGCTTTGCTGCTTGCCTCGTGCGGTTCTTCGAACGGCACTTCCGGCACGACGACAAATGCCGTATCCGGTAAAACGACAACTACTACTGCCGCTGCCGCAACTACCGGTGCCAATGGGGTTATACTCACCGTAACTTACGGCAGTGTCGTGCAAACATTTACCATTAATCAGGTTGAGGCGCTTACTCCGATGCAGGATATGGGCGGTCAGAAAAGTGCCAACGGCACTGTCGCTATCTACCAGGGAGCCAAATTGACCGATGTCATTAAAGGGACAGGGTCCTTTCCTGGAGTTGAACCGGGCGGGCTTGTCGCGGGACAAAGTGTCACCGTTACCGGCGCCGGCGGAAAATCTGTTACTTTTACTTATGACCAGATTACTAATGGCAATTTCACCACCTATGATGCCAGCGGCAATGTCACTACTCCTGCCGCCGGCCTTGCCTCTACGCCCGTAATCGGCATTGCCTATATGGTCAGCGGCAACATGCTTTCCAACGGCTCCCCCGGCCCGCTTGAATTGGGTATCCTTTACGGGCAGCCGCTTTTCACAGATTCTTCTTATTGGATACCTTCGGTATATCAGATTACCATTACGGGACCATAAAATTACCTGTTAGCCGCGCTCTATTCGGTTGAGAAAAAAAAGATACCCGACATTAAAAATACAGAATGCCGGGTATCTTTTTAATTTTATTTGAGTTATTTCCTCAGCATTTTGATATCAATCTGGACACGCTTGAGATTGGTATATTCGTACAACCCGACCTGTGAGTGCTCCTTACCGATGCCGCTTTCTTTATAACCACCCCACGGCAAATCCAAATCCCGGCCGTGCACGTTACCTACGGTGACCGTTCCCGCCTGCAATTCATTTACAAAACGCATGCCTCTGGCCGCATCTGTCGTCCAGACGTAAGCCGCCAATCCAAAAGTGGTATCGTTCGCTTTTTGTATCACTTCCTCATCGGAATGGAACGGCTCCATGAAAACTGCCACCGGACCGAAGATTTCTTCCCGAGCAACTTTCATTTTCTGCGTCACGCTCGTGATAATCGTCGGCATTATCCAGTAGCCTTTATTAAAGGGCGGGGTTGTCAGCCTTTTTCCGCCGTATATTACCTTTGCGCCTTCGTCAACGGCCGATTTGATATAACTTTCGACCGAGTCCCGGTGTGCCTTGCTCACCACCGGCCCAATCATCGTCTTCCAGTCCGCCGGGTCGCCGACCGTCATTTTCTTCGCCGCTTCGATGAACTTTTCCAGGAATTTATCGTACACTTTTTCGTGCACGAAAAACCGGCCGGGAGAAGCGCAAACCTGCCCGCTGTTTCTAAACTGGGCCGGCGCCATTTCTGCCGCCGCGGTCTCGATATCGGCGTCGTCCAGGATAATCACCGGATTTTTCCCGCCTAATTCCAGCTGGCAGCGTTTCAGCGTCGGGCTGCCCAGCGCCATGATTTCTTTCCCCACTTCGCAGCTGCCGGTAAAGGCCACCATATCTACCCCGCGGTGTGAAGCCAGTGCGCCGCCTACTAAACCTCCCGGGCCGGTAATCACATTCACTGTTCCGGGCGGCAATCCAATCGTGTCCAGAATCTCCGCCAGTTTTAAAGCTGTCAGCGCGTCGATACTCGGCGGTTTAATCACGCACGTATTGCCCACCACCAAAGCCGGCGCCAGTTTCTCCACAATCATCAGTAACGGATAGTTCCACGGGGTGATTATCGCTACCACCCCTACCGGTTCCCGCTGCAGATAATCCAGCTCGTCCGGACTGTTCGGCACGGTCTGCCCCATCAGTTGCCGGGCGCTGTAGGCTGCCCATTCGAACCATTCCGGCAGGTCAGCCGCGATAAAATCCGCCCGTTTGGCCGGCGTGCCGTGCTCCTTTACATCCAGCGCAGCTAATTCGTCGTGGTGTTCTTTCAGCGCCGCCGCCAGTTTCAGACAAAATTGCGAACGTTCCAGTTGCGATTTTTTCGACCATACCGGGAACGCTTTTCGCGCCGCTTCAACCGCTTTATCTACTTCTGCCTTATCGCCCAGAGGAATCTGCGCGATTTCTTCTTCTGTCGCCGGGTTAAAGACCGGGTAGGTCTTGCCGGATTCGGCATCCACCCATTTTCCGTTAATCCACATCTGATATTGTTTCATCAACATTTCTCCTTGATACTTGGTCAGCGTGCTTTGAATTGTTTTCCATAAAAAAGGACACCCTGCCAGGTGCCCGAAATATTATTCGTAAAATACTGTCTTCCCCCGGGAACTTACCATCTGTATCTTTCGAGTTTACTCTATCACGGCCTAAACATTTTCGTCAATTTTGTTGAGATTGATGCCCGACTCGCCATATAATGAAAAAGCGGGGTACACGATTTCCCCTGTTTTTTTGGAGGTCAACCATGGCTAAAATTGTCATCATCGGCGCGGGCAGTCATTCCTTTTCAAAAAATCTCATCACGGATATTCTTTTTTATCCCGAACTCCGTGATAGCACCATTTCCCTCATGGATATCGCTCAGGAACCGCTGGATCTGATTACCGCCTTTGCTAAAAATCTGGTCAAACAAAATGGTTTGCAAACAAAAATAGAATCAACCACCGACCGCCGCGTCGCTTTGACCGGCGCCAATTACGTTTTTGTCACTATTAAGGTCGGCGGGTCGCAACCTTCTAAACTGGATAAAGAAATCACTGCTAAATATGGCATTGACGAAGCTGTTGGCGATACTACCGGTCCCGGCGGTGTCTTCTATGCTTCCCGCCACATTCCTGCTATCCTGGATATCTGCCGTGATATGGAAGAACTCTGCCCTGACGCCTGGCTCCTGAATTACACCAATCCTATGGCCATGATTACCTGGGCCGTTAACGATTATACCAAAATCAAAAATGTCGGCCTGTGCCACAGCGTTCCCCATACTTCGACCACACTTGCTGCCTATATCGGCGCCCCGTATGCCGAAACTTCTTATTGGGTCGCCGGCATCAACCATATGGCCTGGTTCCTGGAATTTAAGTGGAACGGGCGGGACGCTTATCCTCTGCTGCGCGAGAAATTTAAAAACCCCGCGGTTTACGAGGATATGAATGCCCATTGGGCGGGACCGGACGTTGTCCGCGCCGAAATTTTTAAGGCTTTCGGCTACTTTGTTACCGAGTCCAGCCGTCATATGTCGGAGTACGTGCCCTATTTCCGCAAACGCCCGGAATTAATTGCTAAGTTTAACCTTGGGAATTTCGGTAAATTTGCGGCCGAAGCCCGGGAACAGGAAAGAAAAGACCAGGACGCTGAGATGAGACGCCTGACCATCGCAAAAAATCTGCCCATCAAACACAGCAGCGAATACGGTTCCATCATCATCCATTCATTGGAAACCGGTGAACCTTCCCGGATTAACGGCAACGTCATCAATAAAGGTTTGATTACCAACCTGCCTGATGGCTGTTGTGTCGAAGTCCCCTGTCTGGTCGACCGGGAAGGCATTCACCCCTGTTATATCGGCGACCTGCCCCTGCAGTTAGCTGCCCTGAACAGAACCGAAATTAATGTTCACGAACTTGCTGTCCGCGGCATTGTCGAAAAAAACAGGACTAAAATCTTTCAGGCGGTTCTCCTCGACCCGTTAACGAGTGCCGTCTTGACCATTGACGAAACCCGCAATATGGTCGATGAAATGTTCAAAGCCGGCGCCAAATATCTTAAAGACTATAAATAAGAAACCCGCCTTTATTTCAACCTGTTAAATGATTGCTTGTAATCATTTTCTGCGTTTACGCAAAATGAAAACGGTATCAGAAATTCATTCGTACTATCTGGCAAACATCCCGATGTATGATAAGTCACACATTCACCTACATAATTCCATTTCGTTTTTCTAATAGGAGGATGGAGTTTCTGATTTTTCAAATGGGTATTTATTTTACCGAGTAAAACCATTTATGAAAGTGACGTAAACGTAAAAATTAAGAAGCGCTATGCTCCGTTTTCTATTATTGTTGCCATTTTTTGTGAATTTCAATTTGGCCGCTAAGCTTCTCGTAGAAAGTTTTAGCCTTCCGAGGAGAGATGGAGGTGATCTTTCCGTCATGGTTTTTAACTACTATTACGTTACGATTGGGATATATCATCGTTTCGCGGGAATATGACAATATTTGCCCCAGTTGGTTCGTGTTGGCCTGATCTAAATAAGTGATTGAGCTAATATCCCTGAACAGTCTGTCGCGTTTGGCATAAAACCCACCAATAATTCGCAGTCTGTCTTCCATAATGCGATATTCTCTTGGTATGGTTAACCAAAAGAGTGCTCCTGTCGAAATGCCAGTGACCACACATGTCGCAGAAAAAACCAACTTATCATGTAAAGTCGGGCCTCGCTGAAAGAACAAGGGCATTACCGCGAGGGCAATTAAAAAGGCTGGAACTACTATGTAGATTTGTCTGACCCCTGTTTCAAAACTGGGCCTATCATTGTAAATGACACCTTTAAGCAAAGCCATCGAGACCTCCTCTGATGTCCATTTCCTTTATTAATTTCTAAAATGAAGCATAATACTTTTTCGAATTTATTGGTATACGCATGTTTGCATATTTCACTAATGTAGTAATTGCCAAATATAACATAAATACATCATGGTTTACATTTAAATGAAAATAAATAGGTACCGAATAAGTGTACACCTCATGGGACGCATATCCCAATAACTACCTCGGGAACATTTAATCTTGTCCTGATATTCTTGGGGTAAATTCGCCTAAATAAACGTACTCATGGAATGGCAAACATCCCGAATCCCACACCGACTTATTTATACCCCTTCATGTACTCTTTTTCCGTTTTAAACATGTTTTTAACCATCTCTTTAATTTCGTCGATGGTCAGCACCGCAGAAGTCAACGGGTCCAGCAGTACTGCCTGCAGGATTTTGTTTTTATCTTTTTCCACAATTCCACGTACCACCATTTCCTGCACGTTAATGTTCGACCGGTTTAACGCTGCCAGCTGCGGCGGCAAATCTCCCACGTAACACGGGTGGATTCCTTCCCTGTCCGCCAGGCAGGGCACCTCCACACAGCATCCATCAGGCAGATTGGTTATCAGTCCCATATTCTTCACGTTGCCGTTGATTCTCGCCGTTTTACCGGTTTCGAGGGCATGGATGATAATCGAGCCGTATTCGCTGCTGTGCACGAGCGGGAACTTTTCGTTACTTTCAATTTGCTGACGGAGTTCTTCGTCTTCCTGCTGCCGGGTCTTCTGCCCCGGCCGGCGATTAATCGCCTTAAACTTCGCAATCAATTCCGGGCTTTTTTGAAAATACGGAACATATTCCGACATGTGCCGGCTGGATTCGGTGACAAAATACCCGAAGGCCTTGAATATCTCCGCCCGCACGATATCCGGCCCGTTGTAGTTCGCGTCGGGCGCGCCGTAAATTTCCGGTGTTTTAAACCTTTCTCTCAATCTGGGATAAGCGTCCTGCCCCTGCCATTTCAGCTCCAAAAACCAGGCCATGTGGTTGATGCCCGCCACCCAGTATTCAAGCTCTCCGGCCGGTATCCCCAGGTATTTTGCCAGCGTCGTCGCGGTATGCGGCACGCTGTGGCACAATCCCACATTTTTTACATGAGTATAATCATTTACCGCCCAGGTGATGATTGCCATCGGATTGGTGTAATTCATCAGCCAGGCTTCCGGGCAAAGCTTTTCCATGTCACGGCAAATCTCCAGCATCGCCGGCACGTGCCGCGCCCCGTAAAACACTCCCCCGGCGCCCAGCGTGTCGCCGCGCCCCAGTTCCACGCCGTAATATTCGGATACGGATTTGACACCTGCCGGCTGCCAGTCCCCGACTTTGATTGTGGTTAAAACATAATCCGCCCCGTCCAGCGCCTCTTGCCGGTTCGTGGTCGCTTCAATTTTCGTCTTGAAACCGTTTTGCGCCACAATTTTCCGGGCAAAATCTGTAATCAGTACCAGCGGTTCCGCGGAAATATCCATCAGCGTAATCGTACCGTCTCTCAGTTCCGGGTAAGTCAAAATATCCGTAATCAGATGTTTGGAAAAGACGTGGCTGCCTGCCCCGATTAATACAATTTTTGCCATTTTAATTCCTTATTTTAATATTTCGATGGAAGTTTGTAGTTTATTTCCCTGTCACGGGATTCTTGTAGTGATATGGGAAAATATAGCCTGACGGATACGGCGCCGCCGCGGTATCCGGACCGGGCGCCGGTCTTTCTCTGGGTTCCGGACGGTCTTTCCAGACCGGCGTTTGAATCCAGCCCTCTTCATACGGCGTGCTGAAAGTCAGGCTGTAGCACAGTTTTTTAAACTTCCAGATGACGGCTTCTTTTACGAACTCGTTTTCCCAGATACCGGTACCAAACAATCCCATCGGTTTTCCCTTTGTCGGGATGGAGTAAACGCCGAAACCGTACCACCGCCCCTTCGCGGTTTTGCCGTCAACTTCCACATCGATGATGCCTGAGAGCGGCATCAGCTGGTGCAAATATTCCGGCGGTGCTTTTTTCAATGGGGTATTGTAATGGTTGGAATAACCGAAAAACAGTTTTAATCCTGCTTCGCCCTGATAAAGCCCGCCCTTCCCCATATCGATACAGGCGCTCTTCGAAAACAGCCCGATTAGTTCTTCCTCCTGCCAGTGCTGGATGTAATAAC
>Ga0326728_10003774_pt1 | contig 46150 bp, 36 predicted proteins | sample MB3enrmetagenome_FD_207602 | JGI IMG/M metagenome (GOLD analysis project Ga0326728, IMG submission 207602) | Lab enriched peat soil microbial communities from McLean, Ithaca, NY, United States - MB31MN | ecosystem: Environmental > Terrestrial > Soil > Wetlands > Peat | place: USA: New York...
TCCGACAGCGTGGTCTTTGATTGCGGCGGCGGGTGTGGCAGGACCAATCGGACCAACGGGGCCGGCCGGTTCTACAGGCCCAATGGGAGCCACTGGCGCAACCGGGCCCGGAGGCCCGATTGGCCCTGCAGGCCCACAAGGACCTCAGGGGCCTGGATTGGGGTTCACTTATCTGGGAACCTTTGGTCCGTCGGCAACATACGCAGTGAATGACGCGGTGACCTACGCGGGTTCGACATACGTTGCGATTGAGGCTAGCCAAGGGCCGAACAACCCAACACCGGATCAGAATCCGACAGCGTGGTCTTTGATTGCGGCGGCGGGTGTGACGGGACCAACCGGGCCAACGGGGCCGGCCGGAGCCACAGGACCAGCGGGTCCGCAGGGGTCCACAGGAGCGACGGGAGCGACCGGCGCCACAGGACCCTTTGGGCCACAAGGTCCGCCGGGGCCCCAGGGACCACAGGGGCCGCAGGGGGCCGGACTTGTTTATCGTGGAACATTCAATCCATCGCAAAGCTATGCCGTGAACGACTCGGCAACCTACGCCGGTTCGACATACGTTGCGATACAGGCCAGCCAGGGGCCGAACAACCCAACGCCGGATACGAATCCAACGGCATGGTCCATAATGGCTGCGGCCGGTACCTCAAGCTTCACCGGAACAGCAGGCGACCTTGCGACATTCACAGGAACGAGCGCCGGCATTCAGGACAGCGGAACGCTGCTTTCGAACCTCGCACCAAAGGCATCACCAACTTTTGCCGGCACGGTTACCATCCCGCTGCTGACTTCCGGCCTGGTTACGACCACTGCAGGCGGAGTTCTCGGCTCCGAGACCTATCTCAATCCGTCGCAATTTCCTGCCCTGAGCGGCGATTTGATCGGGTCGAACGGCTCCCTCGCGGTGACGGTATCCAGGATTAACGGGGCACAACTTCCCATGATATCGGGCGCAACGGGTGTTCTCTATGACAATTCGGGAACGCTGTCGGTGGCCAATATTTCCGGCGCGATGTTGGCCTCGAATTCGGTGGCCGCTGCGCAGCTTGCCACGCAGTACAGCAAGGGCGCTTGCACGGAAGTGTGGGGAGGAACTGGCGCATCGAATGCTTTGCAGTCCGGCGACGACGCGATTTCAAACAACACCTGCTACAACGATAGCGGCGTAACGCGCACCATCACCGCGATCAAGTGCCGGAGCGACAGCGCAAGCAATACGAGCACGGTGAACCCGACCGTTGGCAGCGGAGGGACGGGAACGGCGATTCTGAGCGCAGCGGTCGCCTGCGGCTCCAGTTATACGTATGGCGCCGGTGGTTCCGTCACGAACGCCGCTTGGACCACAGGCACGGGCATCGACCCGGGGATGGGTGGCACGCTGACTGGAACGAGTATCGCAATGATCGTGGAGTACACGTACTGATGTTGCGACAACTCATTCTTATTTCGCTTCTTGTGTGTTCTGCACCTGCGTGGGCCGCGCTATCGCTTGTTCAATACGGCTCTGCGCCGGGAACGTCGGCAACGATCACGGCGACCTTGACCGGCGATCTGATCATCGAATGCGGCAACCGGGCAAATAACACGGCGCCCTCTCTTCCAGTCGGCTACATGAGTATTGCCAGCGGAGGAGCGAATACGCAGAGTGCGCTCTGCGCCTGGAAGATCTCGCCCGGCGGTGAGACGGCGACCGGCACGATGACAAACGCGGCGAATGTCGCATACGCCGTCCTTCGCGGATACGATCTGCAATCCTCCGCGCCGATCGGCTGCGCGCCAGCAGTCTCAAACGGAAGTACAACGAGCCTCACCTATCCAACGTGTTCGCTTACGCGGACAGACGGCAGCTCGTATCTGTTTGCGTTCGGAACTGCCACTGGGGCGACCACGACGACGCCGGATACGGCTCCCAGCGGGATGACGATGATCAGCTCAACTTCCCAGAGTTCGCTGGCGCTGTCAACCCTTGCGGGCGCGACCTCCGGCACGATTTCGAGTCCGACAATCGCTCCCAGCACCGGCCACACGGGAATCAGCTTCGAAGTCCTAGGCCCCTCGGCGGTGAGCGGTCTGGGCTCGAATCTCGTTGCGAACGTTGTGACCGGAGTCAGCGGCGAGCCGTGCACATCTCCATGTGTTGTGACGATTCCGGTGCCATCGTCGCTGGCCAACAACTTTCTGAATGTTTCCTTCAAGTGGAGCTATTCAGGAACTGCGCCAACGATCTCAAATGTGTATTGCAACTCCGACACAAGCCACTCTACATGGACGTGGACGGACTTCGGAAAAGATGTTTCCGATTCGTCGGACAACTCTGGCGGCGCGGACTACTATATCGCCGGCGCGGCTGCGGGCTGCACGAGCGTGAATGCAACCTTCAGCCAGCCGCTTTCAGTTTGGACCGGGCATTACATGGAACTGCGCGGGGTCGCGACCTCCAGTGCGATCGATGGAGCGGCCGGACAAGCGACGAGCGGACTGCCCCAAGTCTCGCCGGGGAGTCTTACAACAACGGCTAGTGGCGATGTCGTTTATGTGACATGCACTCCAGTGACAAACGGAATCGGAACTTATAACACGGAATCTATTACTGGAGCCAGCGGCGTCACAAATCTAGAAGCCAGCCTCACGTTGTCTTCCGGGAGCGAGGCATTCGTGTTGACGAATTCCGGCTCCATTACGCCGTATATGAACTTTCAGGGATTTGGCGGCGCCTCGGCGAACAGGGCTGTGTGCATGGCGCTGGCGATCAAGACGTCGCCGGGTTCCGGAACCGCTCCGTCCCGTCCGCATATCCTGCAGGAAGCTTTGGTCGTGGAAGAGGCGTCCACGTCGAATTTCCAGTTCACGCCGATCAATCCGGGCGACGCGCTCATCTTTTCCGGCCTCAGCAGCCAATCCGCCGCGACACAGTGGACGAGTATCAGCGACACGCTCGGAAGCACATTTGCGACATACAATGTGGCGAACGATCCGGAGTGGGCAATCGACTGCGACGCGGAGAGCGGGCCAGACCTGATCACAATCAGCGGGGTGCCCAGCGGGTTCGGCGGCTACGTGATTCAGGAAGTCTCAGGGCTGAATAACAGCTCAAGCACGAGTTGTATCGATTCGAAGACTGGTTTGGCAGGTGCCGCCGGCAATGGGACCCCGTATACAACCGCCCCGAGCATTACCCCCTCGAATTCAAACGGGCTGATTGAGGCGTTCATCCAGTTCGGAACCGGACCGGCCGCCGCGGCGCCTTCGCCAGTCGGGGCGGTGTACGCTTTCCCGACCTACACCGGGATGACCGATGGTTCAACCATGACCCTGGGCGGAGGGTTTGCGTATTTCGCAAACAACAGCACGAGCGCAAAGGCCTTTACCTGGACAAACGCCAACAGCAGCAGTTGGAATGCGTCGGCGATCGCACTTTTGCCCGCACCAAGCAGCGGCACCGTTCGCCATCGGGCCGCGGTGACGGGATGGTAGCAGTCCCAAACCGTTCCTATCCATGAATAAAATGAATCAATCGGCGAGACGGGCCGAACGGGTTTCGTCATCGCGCGAAGTTTTTCTTGGCATAGCGTGCTCCGCATCCGGCATAAAAGAAACCCCTCATTCCAAATTGCACACGTGCTGGTATCCCGAAGAAACTGCTAGTCGGAAGGGCTCCGTATTGGCTCTTGTGGTTGTGTTGCGGGCGTGCTCGTTTCTGCGCTGTCGCATTTAAGACCAGTACCGAAACCGCCATCAATACTTCTCCGCCGCTCAGTCCACTAACCAAGCATCGTCTTCTCACAGCAGATTAGGGAACGGGATTCGTTGCTGGCCGGATGGTCAGTAAAATAGACGGATGCAGGAACCCAACACGCAAAAACTGCACCCGGGTCCCGCAAAACCCCCACAAAATGAAAAACGGAAACGCTGCCGCTTCCGTAGGTCGCTGATTTATATGGTCGGGACGGGCAGATTCGAACTGCCGACCCCTCGCACCCCAAGCGAGTGCTCTACCAGGCTGAGCCACGTCCCGACATAACGCATCCGGTTCGCCATGGCGAACCGGCTCAGGGTCTCTGCTAGTTTACACTGCAGCGCGCATGAATCCGAATCAGGCCTCAAGCGCCTCTTGCGCCTGATCCAGAATCGCGTCCGCAATCGCCAACGACGCCGTCGCCGCGGGGCTCGGCGCATTCAGCACGTGCAGCGCGCCCTCTCGCTGCACAAAATAAAAGTCCTGCATCAACTCGCCCTCGGGCGAAAGCGCTTGGGCACGCACTCCCGCTCCTCCCTCGGCCAGATCCTCCATCGTGAGCTCCGGCACCAGCCGCTGCAACGACCGGCAAAAAAGCTTTTTGCTGTATGAACGCTTGAACTCCTCCCAGCACATGCGCGGGTAACGCACAAAAAATCTCCAGAACCCGGGATAAGTCATCGTCTCCAGCGTGTCTCGCAGCGAAAAATCCGTGTGCCGGTATCCCTCGCGCTTAAAGGCAAGCACTGCATTCGGGCCGCACTCCACGCCGCCCTGAATCTGCCGCGTAAAGTGCACTCCCAGAAACGGAAAACTAGGGTCCGGCACCGGATAAATCAAGTTCTTCACCAAATGTTGCCGCTCCGGACGCAGCTTGTAGTATTCGCCGCGGAACGGCACGATCTTTGCTCGATCCCCGCTCCCCGCGATGCGGCCCACCCGGTCGCATTGTAATCCGGCGCAATTGATCAGAAAGTCGGCCTCATATTCTCCATTCCCCGCATCGCCCTTTGTCTCGATCGTCCACGCCGCAGCTTTCTTCGCCCGCGTCACTTCCGATGAGAATTTGAGCTCGCCGCCTCTTGCGCAAATCTCCTTAACCATCTCCGCGCAAACCGCGCCGTAGTCCACGATCCCTTCCTGCGGAACGCGAATTCCCTCCAAACCCGCCGCGTGCGGCTCATATTCGCGAATCTGCTCCCGGCCCAGCAGTTCCAGTCCTTGCAAGCCGTTGGCTTTGCCGCGCTCCATCAGCGCGTGCAATCGCGGAATCTCCTCTTCCTCGGTGGCGACGACTGTCTTGCCGCATAGCTCGTAGGGCACGCCATATTGCTCGCAGAACGCCGTCATCCTGCGCAACCCCTCCACGGCAAGCCGCGCCTTTGTCGAACCTGGCTTGTAATAGAGGCCGCAGTGCAACACTCCGCTGTTGTGTCCGGTCTGGTGACGGCCCGGCCCGCTTTCCTTCTCAAGTAGAAGCACCTTGACCGAGGGATACCGCTCCAGAAGCTGGTGCGCAGTCGCCAGCCCCACAATGCCGCCGCCAATAATCGCAACTTTCATGGTTTTGACAAGAATACTCCTCGGTGCAAGTCGTGGCATAGTCTGGCCGCTCTTCACTACTCGCCGTCCACTGTCAGTCCTTCGGCGTGTTCGGCCCTCAACTCTGACCACAAGGCTCGGGGTATATCCGTCTTTGCACTACTGAGGTTTGCCCATTTGTTTCGATCAGGCGCAAAGCCTTTCCAAACCGCACTCCCCGTGTACACGCCCTCCTCCGCCTGTTATTGTTTTCATTTGCTTCCCCGGGAGCGCTCAAAACCAACCATGCCCGATTCTGTCATCAAATTCGGCACCGACGGCTGGCGCGGCGTCATTGCCGACGACTTTACCTTCGCCAACGTCCGCATCGCTGCCGGGGCCATCGCCGCCTACATTCACGAGCACGTCGATCCCGCCAAGGGCCTCTGCATCGGCTACGATACGCGCTTCGGATCGAGAGCTTTTGCTCACGCCTGCGCCGAAGTCGCCTCGGCAACCGGCATTCCCGTCATGCTCGCCAATGCTGTCACGCCCACACCGGCCCTCAGCTTCGGCGTGCGCGAGCGCGGCGCTGCCGGCGGCATCATGATCACCTCTTCACACAACCCCGCGCAGTGGAACGGCGTCAAGTACAAGGGCTGGTATGGCGGCTCGGGCCAGCCCGCTATGATCGCCGCTATCGAATCGTATCTCGGCCATCTCGCCCCGCACGCCGCCCAGCCCGCGCCGATTACGGAAGTCGACTTCCTGCCAACCTATCTCAAAGCCATCGAGAGTTTCGCCGATCTCGATCTCATCGCGAAATCCGGAATGAAGTTCTGTATCGACTCCATGTACGGCGCGGGCGGCACCATTCTCGCCGACATTTTTAATCGCATCGGGGTCGCCAACGTCTGCATCCGCTCCAACCCCGACCCGCTTTTTCCCGGCATCAATCCCGAGCCCATAGAGCCCAACATCCGCGCCCTCGGCGAAGCCACAGTAGCCAACGGCTGCCAGGCCGGCCTATGCACTGACGGCGACGCCGACCGCATCGGCGCAACCGACGAGAATGGCAACTTCGTTGATCCGCACAAAATCTATTCCGTGCTGTTGAGCTGGGTTTTGCAGTACAAAGGCTGGCCCGGCGCCGTCACTCGCGCTTTCAACACCACCAAAATGCTCGACCGCATCGCCCGGAAATATGGCCGCGAGCTCATCGAGCACGGCATCGGCTTCAAGTATGTCGTCGACCTCATGCTCGAGCGCGAAATCGTGATGGGCGGCGAGGAGTCAGGCGGCATCGGCTTCCAGCGCCACCTGCCCGAGCGCGACGGCCTGCTCAACTGCCTGATGCTCGCGAACGTCATGGCCCAGGAGAAGAAAACTCTGGGCCAGCTTGTCGCCGATCTCCAGGCTGAGTATGGCGAGCATCAGTACGGCCGTATCGACCTTCATCTGCCCGAAGCGCAGAAGAACGCCGTCATCGCCCGCGCCCACGCCCTCAAGCCCGGCGACCCTGTCTTCGCCGGCATGGGCATCTACTGCCAGGAAAATCTCGACGGCGTAAAGTTCTATCTCGACAACCCCGAAGCAACCTCCAAGCCCAAGGCCGCCGAAACCTGGCTACTCCTGCGCGCCAGCGGCACCGAGCCACTCCTGCGTATCTACGCCGAGTCCTGCTCCAAGGAATCCATCGCCAAACTCCTCGACTCCGCCCGCGAATTTGCGCTCAGCAGTTAACGCCCGCTATCGCCAACGATCTGTCATCCTGAGCGGAGCGAAGGATCTGCGGCTGCTTCTAGTGTCTTCGCCTGCCACGACAAATGGGTGCCCCGGGGTCTGGATTTTCAGACCTGGGATAGCACGAGATCGAAATGCGGAGGGAAAGACCCTCGGTCGCTTCTCGCCGGCCCCAACCTGCGCAAAACCACGCCAGGCGCTGTACGGACAGATGGCCCGTTGTTTCTTAACTTGACAAATATATTGTGTATAGGCAATATATTAGTGTGAACAACAACGGAAAACCTCAACCCCCCGGCGAAAGCGGCCTCTACAACCGCATTGCTGTCCTGCGCGCCGAACGCGGAGTGAGCCGCCAGGAGTTAGCGGATGCCTTGGGAGTGAACTACCAGACTATCGGCTTCCTCGAGCGCGGCGACTACGGCCCCAGCCTCAAACTGGCCTTCCAGATTGCCGATTACTTCGATCTGCCTGTCGAAGCCATCTTTTCAACCCAGCCGCTCAAGCCGCTAAGCCAACAGGTCTACGCGAACAGCCAGTCTCCAGAAAAGGAATAAAGCTATGAATACCGAATACGCCATTGGAAACATTCACATTCACTTCGAGTCGCAAGCGCGCCGCCGCTGGTTTGTCGCACTCTTTTACGCTGTGCTGGCGGCATCCGTCTTCGCCGGGCTTTTTGCCGGCGGGAAAATCGCCAACAGCCAGTGGGTCAGCGTTGGGTGCATGATCCTGTTTGTAGCGCTTTTTGTCCCCTTCACGTGGGTGGCAGGCAACATGCGTTCCCGCGGCGACGAACGCGAGATGCATCGCCGGGATCACGCGCACTTCAGGGCCTATTACTTTTTCCTGCCCATTCTTATGGGTGAGCTCTTCATCCGCTATTTCAGGGAACCCAATCATTTCGCGCCGCCCCTGCCTCTGACCCTGCGGGGGTTTCTTGTGCAACCGAACATCCTGTCCGTGTCCGCTCTCTTGCTCTACGCCACCCTGCCGCAGGCCATCCTTCTCTGGACCGAGCCCGACATGGAGGATCCACAAACGGCTAGCTGATAACCGCCACTTTGGCCCGTTTCCCCAATCGCACCGTTAATCGAACCGGCAGGGCTCCCACCGAAATCACCGCGCCGCCCGCCACTTCGCCATCCACCTTCACTGCATTCTCGGCAATCTTTCTGTTCGCTTCTGCGCCGCTGGCCGCGAGACCCATCGCCACCAGCAACTTCGGTAATCTAACCTGATTTATTTCTGCGCCGACCACATCTGCGATTGCAATCGCAACCTCTTCGAGGTCCTCGCTCTCGCCCTTCTGCTGAAACATCCGCGCCCAATTCTCGTCTGCGCTTTCGGCCGCAGCCTCGCCGTGAAACCCCGCCGTAATCGTCCGCGCCAATTTCTTCTTGGTTTCCATCGGGTGCAGCTTTCCCGCGGCCACGTCCGCCCTCATCGCGTCGACTTCACTTTGTTTCAGATCGGTCAGCAGCAGCCAATACTTCCACATCAGCTCGTCCGAGATGCTCATCAGTTTCCCGTACATCTCGCTTGCTGGCTCATTGATCCCGATTGCGTTGCCGAGCGATTTCGACATCTTCTGCACGCCGTCCAGCCCTTCGAGAATCGGCGTCATCAGCACAATTTGCGGCTTCTGCCCGTAGTGCCGCTGCAACTCGCGCCCGCATAGCAGATTGAATTTCTGGTCCGTCCCGCCCAGCTCCACGTCGCACTCCAGGCATACCGAGTCGTACCCCTGCATCACCGGGTACAGCAACTCGTGCAAACTGATCGGCTGCTCCTCCTGGAATCGCTTGTGGAACTCGTCGCGCTCCAGCATTTGGCTCACCGTAAAGTGCGCGGTCAGCCGGATCGTCTCTTCGTATCCCAGCTTTCCCAGCCATTCGCTGTTGTAGCGCACCTCGGTCGCATTCTCGTCGAGGATCCGGAAGACCTGTTGCTTATATGTCTCGGCATTTTTATCGATCTCGCCGCGCGTAAGCGGTTTCCGCGTCACGTTGCGCCCCGTCGGGTCGCCGATCAGCGACGTAAAATCGCCGACCAGAAAAATCACCGTGTGCCCCAGCTGCTGAAAATGCCGCAGCTTGCGCATCAGCACGGTGTGGCCCAGGTGCAAATCAGGCGCCGTCGGGTCGAACCCCGCCTTCACCCTTAGCGGCCGCCCGGTTTTGCGGCTTTCTTCCAGGCGCTCCTTCAGGTCTGCGACGCGGATAATCTCCGCCGCGCCCTTCTGGAGCAGGTCCATCTGTTCATCGACTGGCAGGAATTTCTGTCGTAAGGGTTCTTGCATGTCCCAACAAGTATAAAGTTCGCGGCTCGCCTCGCCCCGCGCCTTTCACGCCGCCACCAGACATTCACAATTCACATTCCCACAACCATCTCCTTGCATCCTGCCGCCAGCGCAGATCATCTGACTGACCGCCAGGAGAATTTCCCCGATGCCCACAGTCATTGGTCGAGCCATGCAGGTTCCCGCCGCAGGCGGAGCCTTCGAGCTCATTCAAAAACACTTTCCCGATCCCAGCCCCGGCCACGTGCGCATTCGCGTTCAGGCCTGCGGAGTTTGCCATAGCGATTCGCTCACCAAGCTTGGCTACTGGCCCGGGATCCGATTCCCACGGGTTCCCGGCCATGAGGTAGCCGGCGTCGTTGATGCCGTCGGTCCTGACGTTCCGCTCTTCAAACCGGGTCGGCGCGTTGGACTCGGCTGGCACGGCGGCCACTGCAACTACTGCCCGCCCTGCCGCCGTGGCGACTTCGCGCTCTGCGAAAATCAACTCATCTCCGGCATCAGCTTCGATGGCGGCTATGCCGACTATGTCATCGCTCCGGCCAATGCTCTTGCTTTCGTTCCGGAGGACCTTTCAGACGTGGACGCGGCGCCGCTCCTCTGCGCCGGCATCACCACCTACAACAGCCTTCGCAACAGCGGCGCACGCCCCGGCGACACAGTTGCCATCCTCGGCATCGGCGGTCTCGGTCACCTCGGCGTGCAATATGCGGCCAAAAGCGGCTACCGCACCGTCGCCATCGCCCGCGGAGCCGACAAGGGACCGCTGGCAAAACAACTTGGCGCGCACATCTACATCGATTCCACCACGCAGAACCCCGCGGCCGAATTGCAAAAGCTTGGCGGCGCCAAAGTCATCCTCTCCACCATCACCAGCGCCAAAGCGCTCGACTGGACAGCGGACGGACTCGCCCGGAACGGTAAGCTCATCATCGTCGGCGCGCCGGAGGACGGTCCACTCTCCATAGACGGCCTTAAGTTGCTCAGCGGCCGTAAAACGGTCGCCGGCTGGCCCTCGGGCACCGGAATGGACTCAGAAGACACGCTCAACTTTAGTGCCCTCACCGGCATCAAGCCCATGATCGAAACCTATCCGCTGGAACAGGCCGAGGAAGCATTCAACCGCATGATGAGCGGCAAGGCGCGCTTTCGCGTCGTCATCACCACCGGCGCATAAACCTCGGTTCGTTTGGCCCCTGCTTCGGGTGCCCAGGTCTCAGATCTGAGACCTGGGAATCTTCAGATCTCAATCAACAGATCTACGTCTTGACCGGCTGGCGGGCTTCAGTTTCCGCGGCGGCTTTGTCCATCGCTTTGCCGAGCTTCCGTGTCATCACCTGGAAGTGATGTCCCATCACCGCCAGTGTCATCGCCGCTCCAAAGCAGCGCCGGTATTTCGTCGCAGCCGCAGCAAGAAACTTCCAGTAGCTCCACTGATGCCGCCCGAAGACTCCCTGGCGCACAATCGAATTCACCAGCGCACGCATATTACCCCGCGTCAGCAATGCCGGCGTTTTCTGCCCCACCAGCTTCTTCACGCGCTCGCCCTTCGCCGGTTTGGGATGCGCCCTGTTCAGGTACACCTTCACCCGCTCGTAGTAGGCTTCGCAGTTATAAATCCTCTTCATCACATCGCGATAGCCTTCCACCAGCTTGGCCGAATCCATGCGCGGCAAAAAGTTGAGCTTGTCGCAAAATGTATTGTTACCGCCGCCCGCATCCACAATCCGTCCCTCGGTCCGCAACCGCCGGAACAGTTGCGTCCCCGGCATTGCCTGCAGCAACCCCACCATCGCAATCGGAATCCCGCTCTTCTGGATGAACTCCACCATGCGATCGAAAATATCTTCCTTATCCGTATCGAATCCCAGGATGAATCCGCCCATGACCTGCATGCCGTAGCTTTGAATCGTGGCCACGCTGTCGAGCAAACTCCGCCGCGTGTTCTGCAGCTTGTTGCTCGCAATCAACCCCGATTCATCCGGCGTCTCCACGCCCAGAAACACCGATCTGAATCCCGCGTCCTTCATCAACTGCATCAGCTCCACATCGTCAGCCAGGTTCAGCGAAGCCTCCGTAATGAAGTCAAACCGCGCACCCGTCCGCGCTCGCCACTCCGCCATTGCCCGCAGCAACTCCTTCGCTCGCGCCTTATTGCCGATAAAGTTGTCGTCCACGATAAATACCGACTCGCGCCAGCCCGCCGCGAGCAGCTGATCCAGCTCCGCCAGCACCTGTGTCACAGCTTTGGTCCGCGGCCGCCGCCCGTAAATCTCGATAATGTCGCAGAACTCGCAATTAAACGGGCACCCGCGCGAGTACTGTACCGTCATGGTCGAGTAGCGTTTCATCTTGATGAGGCTCAAATCGGGCAGCGGACTCGACGCCATCTCCGGTCGTTCCGCCGCCTGGTAAATCGGCCGTGCCGTGCCAGCTTCCAGCTCCCGCGCCAGCTCGCCGATCAGGCTTTCCGCCTCGCCAATCACCACGTGGTCGGTCTTTAAATCCGCCGCTGTCACGCTGCTCGTAATGGGCCCGCCCGCAACGGTGCGCAGCCCGAGTTCGCGGCAACGCTCCACAATCTCCTTGAGCGACTCCAGCTGGATGTGCATCCCGCTCACGAACGCCACATCGGCCCACTTCAGGTCGCGATCGCGCAGCCGCTCTACATTTGTGTCCACCAGCCGCTTCTTCCAAGCGCCGGGCAGCAGCGCCGCCACCGTAATCAGGCCCAGCGGAGGCTGTGCCGCTCGCTTGCCCAAAAACTTCAACGCGTGTTTGAAGCTCCAAAATGTCTCAGGAAATTCCGGATAGATCAGCAACGCATTCATCGGCCATCTCTCAGCAGGAAGAGTGGCTGCGCGGGCGCGATCAGCAGATTCAGGCCGTGCTTCCCCCCATGGAAGCAATGCGGCCCTGCTCGGAGCGGCGAACTGGTCCCGCATCCATTTTCCCACCAAAAGGGTGAAAAACTGGTCAAAAGTGAACACTTTCGCCGGAAGGCGCGCGAATTCACGCACCGAAGCCCCCCAAACCCGCTCATCGCGCCGGGTTTATGATGGCCACGTTGGAGGAAGCAATGGAGATAGCCCTGTTCGCAATTTTTCTCATAACCCCCGCGCTGGTCATGGCTGACAAGCCCAATCCGGCGGACTACACCATCGCCATTCATGTGCAATCTTCTCGATTCGTTGACCAGTGTTCGTCTGATAACAAGGGGTCGATGTGTTTCTCGATCTTGTCGTTGTCAGTATTGATTGATGGGAAGAAGGTCGAACTCGATGACCAGAGTCCCAGCAAGGAAGTGATTGTCCCTGGCGACTACAAAGCAAGAATCCTCAAAGAGGATACTTCGCATTCCTACGAATACTCGCGCACTTACGAGATCCTCTTTCCCGACGGCACAACACGCAAATACATCGTAGTTGGCGAATCGGAATAACCGAGGCCAGGAAAGCACAGCAGCCCCACCGTAGCTCTATGAAGGGCCTGCGTCTATGAAGTGGCTTCGCGCCCGCATTTCGCTATAATGGAACCCATGCAGCACCTCGCCACTCGCCGCGCTCTCATCATCGCCGCCCGCGCAGCTGCGGCGGCTCGCGCCGCCTAGACTCCCGCCTCACCTCATCCCCAAATCTCAGTTCTCAGATCGCAGTTAACACTTATGGTGTCTGGGCTACGAACTCGTCGCTCTGACTCCTGACCCCGATCTCTGATCCCTGTATTCTGGAGTCATCATGGACGAGTTTTCCCGCATTCAGCGCCTTCCCGCCTACGTCTTCAACATCACTGGCGAGATGAAGATGGCCGCCCGCCGTCGTGGCGAAGACATCATCGACTTCGGCATGGGCAACCCCGACGGCGCCACGCCCAAGCACATCGTCGACAAGCTCATTGAGGCGGTGCAAAAGCCCTCGACGCACCGCTACTCCGTCTCCCGCGGCATTCCGCGCCTGCGCAAAGCAGTCTGCAACTGGTACAAGACACGCTACGACGTCGATCTCGACCCCGACTCCGAGGCCATTGTCACCATCGGCTCCAAGGAGGGCATCGCTCACCTCTGTCTCGCCATCCTTGATTCGCGCGACACCGTCCTCGTTCCTAACCCCAGCTACCCCATTCACATTTACGGCCCGGTCATCGCCGGCGCGCACATCGTCAGCGTCCCCGTTCATAACCAGGAGAGCTTTCTCGCGCAGCTTGAAGAGATCATCCCGCGCATGACGCCGCGCCCCAAGGCGCTGATCGTCAACTTTCCATCGAACCCGACGACCGAGTGCGTGGAGCTGCCTTTTCTCGCGCGGCTCGTCGCGCTCGCCCGCGAACACGGCTTCTATCTCATCCAGGATCTCGCCTACGCCGACATCGCCTTCGACGGCTACAAGCCGCCCAGCGTCCTTGAGGTTCCCGGCGCCAAAGACGTCGCCGTCGAGTTCTTCACCCTCTCGAAGTCCTACAACATGCCCGGCTGGCGCATCGGCTTCATGGTCGGCAATCAGCGATTGGTCGGCGCCCTCGCGCGGCTTAAGAGTTACTTCGACTACGGCACTTTCACGCCAATCCAGGTTGCGGCTATTGCCGCATTGGAGGGGCCTCAGGAGTGTGTCGCGCAGATTTGCGACAACTACCGCCGCCGCCGCGACGTGCTCGTTGAAGGGCTCAACAAGGCCGGATGGGCCGTCGCGAAACCCAAGGCGACCATGTTCGTCTGGGCCCAGATCCCCGAGCCTTACCGCGACCTCAAGTCTCTCGAGTTCTCGAAGCTGCTACTCAACGAGGCGAAGACTGCAGTCAGTCCCGGCATCGGCTTCGGCGACTACGGCGACAACCACGTCCGCTTTGCCCTCATCGAGAACGAAGAGCGGACGAGGCAGGCGTTGCGCGGCATCAAGGCGATGCTGGCCAAGGGCGTCGTTCCGGCGTAGCGGAACTCAGCCAATCGCCTGTCATCTGGATGTGCGTGGAGCCGCTGCGGGGCTTATTTGTGATGCAAGACCTGCAGAATGAGAGAGATGCGGTCTGATTTTGGGCGCGCCGATTTTCGCGATCGGAACGCTGATTCTAAAGGGGTTGTTGGTCAAAAAATCGACGCAAGTTGATGCATTTTTTGCATCATCGCGGGGACGATTTGTTGATTCTAAACGAGTTAAATGGAGAATATTCAGCGAAACATTCTAAATTTTTTCTTAAATTATTTTTCCGCCCCAAGCGTAGGCGAGTTTTGCGAGTCTTGCGACTTGCATCCACCTAAGACAAGTATAGAGATCTGGCAGAAATCATCGGCAAACTTGACGAACTATATTTGGGTTTTGTTTTGAGGAGTTTACCGATGGATCGGGGATGACGGGGACTTGACTTGTCGAGCGTCGTGCCGGCGTAGCTACGAGCAGGTCCAGACGACCTCACCGGAGATGGTGACGCTGCCTGGATCCTGCAAGCCGGTGAACTGGAACGATCCCGAGGCGTCTGGCTTGACGATCATCGTGCCCACGCTGGTTGGAAACGCGAAGATATGAGTGTCCTGAGAACCGGGTGGTGTGTCCACATCCATCTGTGTCGCGATCAAGGCGGAGCCTGTGTAGGTGCCTGGGCCGTGGTAAGGCCCAGCCGCGGCATCGGTTGAGAACGTGTGGCCGCTGCCCACCGATCCGGGATTGCCGCCGGGGTCTTGCGGTGGTATGGGCACATAGAACATGGCACCGCCCGTGCCGCCCGTCTCGCCTGTTCCGCCCCTTGCGACATCGGCACACGTTCGCACGGACAGGCGATCGTCGTAGGAGCCGGTGAATGCAAGGCCTCCGGTGATCGTGACGGTCGCGTGCAGAACTGCCATCTTCGGCGAATTCGCGTTGGGCGTTAACTGTCCCGGCACTGCTGCCGACATAAGCAAGAAGACAGCCACTGCCGATGCCCCGCTCGTCAATGCCTTCCGTACAATCGCGAGGTCCATATCTGCCTCCATTTGCCAGGATGCTCCGAGTCCAGATGGGCTGTGCCGTGCCCGGTGACCAGTTGCTCCGTCTGCGCCATCATACGATCTCCCAGCCAAACCACGTCCGCTTTGCTCTTCCCCTTTTAGTCCTGATCGAGAACGAAGAACGCACTCGCGCCCCGAATTCCCTTCCTCATCCACCCTCCCGCGATTTACCCTTAGGCCCGCTCCATTTGGCCCAAGCTGAGCCTCACGGGCCAGGCAATCTCAACCATCAAACTCTCCGCGAGGAGAGAGGAAAACGGGCGGTCTGTATTTCTATTCCCTATTCGCTCCTCCCTACTGCCCTTCTTTACGTCAAGCCCTTCCCCGCACACTTTCTCCGTAAGCCACTGAATCCGCTTGCCAAATATTTCTGCGAAGCTCTGGGATGACTTCGCGGTTTCGGTGCAACGGAGCTTGGGGACAAGTGGAATTATCTCGGACGCCCCTACGGGGCTTTGGAGTTTTTATGAGGGCTTTCCCAGGACTGCGTCCGCCTGGCGGACTTGTCCTGGGCTATCTTCGTGCGCTCCCTCCGGGAGCTTGAGTAGATTCGACCTGCGCGCGTCGCAGGCTAAGGAGGTTATGGCGTCTTCAGAGACCGAACATCGGGCCATGCGGATTCCGGTGTCGACGCCTGGTTGGCGCCTAAGCGGAACGAACGATCTTCAACTCCTGGTTGGCATTTGATTGAGACGGTCTGGCCGCCTTGGCCGAGCACGCGGCCGAATGGGCCGACGTTCTGGAGCTGGAAGTCTATCCGGTGATTGAGGACGCTGCTGCCGGAGCTGCCGCGAAAAAAGTCTTCGGCAAATAGCCCCAAAACCGAATAGCCTTGCAATTGAGCGCCCCATCCCGGCTCTGCCAGGGTGGGGTAAGCCCCCGTTCCCCTGGTCCCGAATTCCCTGGTCCCCTGTCCGGCAATGCGACTTGAGACAGTATGTGTTCTCTCCCGTTGGAGTCAAATCCCTTCGCGCCAGGAGAACAGGAATGCGCGCTCGGCTTTTCACTCTCTTCGCGTTATGGTCTTACCCGGCAGTTTTGAGCGCACAGGTTGAGAACTCTGCCGCCTACCAAATCTTCGGTGGATTCACCTCTCAATCCAATTCCTTCAACGGCGTCCCCGGCGCCCGTCAGCCCTTGCTAGGCTGGGAAGCAGCCGTTGCTTTTCCCGCCTGGCATCATCTGCGGCTCAAATTTGATTCTTCAGGTTTCGATGGAGCCAATCTCGGCGCTCCGCAGCATGTCTTTACCTTCAGAGCAGGCGGCGAGTACGAGCACTATGCCGGCAAGGAGAGGCTCTTCGCCGAGGCTCTCTTCGGCGAAGTGGGCCTGAATCAGAATTGGGGTGCGAACGGTTCGCCTGGAGGCACCGCTTCCTTTTCCACTTTATTCGGTGGTGGTGCGGACACTCCAGTGGGCAAGCAACTTGCGATTCGTTTCGAAGGTGGGTACCAGTACACGAACTTCGCTTTGTACCAGAGCCTTAGCTATAAGCTTCCCTACCGAATTCCGGGGCTGCCCAGCAACTTCGGCCGGTTCTCCACAGGATTGGTTTGGACTCCCCATCTCAAATCTGCGTCCGGCAGCGTCGAGGGCGGCAACCGTCATGAACGCCGGCCGGTTGAGAGCGAGTTGATTTACGAGGACATCGGCTCTTTCGGCCACATCCGCGTCTTTGCCCAATCCTGGTGGAGCGATCTCCACCTGGCAGGGGTGGAGTATGACCGAAACTCCTGGGGCAGGTTCATTGGAGCGCGAGTTGACTATGCCGCCGATTTCCTGCCCTTGGCAGTCCTGACCCAACCCAGCAAAACCGACGAGTGGGGAACTCCGCTGACAGCGGATCGTGAGCACGTTGCGGGCTTGGAAATCTCGCCCATCGGGCTGCGCATGATGTGGAGAGACGGCGAGCGCATCAAGCCTTACTTCCTGATGAAGGGCGGGATCATCGGCTTCACCAAAAAAGCGCTCACGGAGCACGCGTCATACGAGGACTTCACGGTTCAATGGAGCCTGGGTGCTCAGTTCAAGGTGACCGATCGATGGGATTTTCGCGCCGGGTTCCTTTTCATCCATTTTTCGAATGCGTGTGTTGTGCCGATCAATCCGGGACTCGACTCGATGACCTATAACGCTGGACTTAGCTATCACCTGGGGAAACAGAAGGCCGGCCGATGACATATGAGCGTTGCGTTCACCGGAGCAGCCGCGAAAAATGTCTTCGGCAAATAGCCCAAGCGACTTACACGCCCCATCCTGGTTCTGCTGGGGTGGGGTCGCATTCTCGTGCTATTCCGCTTACTTTCTCACCAGACTCCCGGCAGAATCCGCCAGCGCATTCTCTCACAATATTCTGTGTAACCGGGCAGCCCCGCGCGCAGAACCTTCTCCTCGTTCAAAATCCGCAGCACATAGATTGGCAGCAGCAGGGCGAAGGCCGGCAGCGCGACATACGACCCCAGCGCCAGCGGCGCGAAGATGAACATCACCAGGGAGACCGCATACATGGGATGCCGCACCACACGGTAAGGCCCGCTGGTGATGACGGTCTGTCCCTCCTCCACACGGATCGTCCGCGCAGCATAGTGGTTGATCCACATCACCCAGGCCATCGCAAACTCTGCCCCGAGCGCCATCGCCAGAGAGAAGATCTCGAACCACGTTGGCTCCGCGCCCAGCCACCCTCGTGACCACCCCAGCCGGTGATCGAAGCCCGGCAGCGTAAAGAGGCCCACCAGCAATACGGCCCCGAAGCGGATAATCTTCCTCTGCTCTCGCACCGGCTCTCTGGCCTCAAAGCGCCGCCGCACAATCTGCGGATCGGCCTTGAGAAAGAAGAGGAACGCAGCAATGGCGAAGCCGACGTATGCGGCGAGGAATGCCCATCCCTGCCACCACCGGACCGTCCCAGCCGGCAAAAAGAGAATGGCAATCACCAGCGCCACCATCACGACAAAGCGCAGCGCGACCTTCGCCCCCAGGTGGGGAATTGCGGAGTTGGCCGGCATGGTGGAGTTGGCTGAAGAATGAATCTCTGAGGAGGGATGTGTTGCACTCGCGTGTTGCATCGCTGGACTCTCCTTGCCGAGCCCGCTCGGACTACGCGGCAAGCATACCCCTTTTCTTGCCGCGGCGCGATTGCCCCGAAGGGCGTAGGGTGCTCCGTCTCCGTGGTTTATTCATCCGGCATTTGTTTTTTGGGGCGATCCGTCTGTGCAAATGTGGGCTGGAACACATTGAGATCTTTAGATAATCCTGATTCTGCACCAGCATTGGTGAAATCCACAAATTTACTTGTTTTTTGCACTTGCATCCACAGATTCGGCGGACGTACTGTCACTTCAACTGATGAGCCTAGTAGGGCATCGGGAGTTGGTTGCCGGAACGGCGGGTGGAACGAAAAGCCGATGAGAATCGGAAAATCGCCGCCAGCCCAGCCAGAGGGTGAAACCTGAGGCGAAAGCCGAAGAGGGATCGCTGGCCGCGTCAGAAGATGCAAAAGTCGGCGCAAGCCGAAAGTTGTTTAGCTGACAGATCCGGAAGATACGCGAACCGGCGGAAACGGAATACTCATCGACGGCTCAGCCGGCGATGCAAGGTTCGGTTGAAGTTAGGGGCGTATCGAAGGCCCAGCCGGAGGTAGAAGCGCCAGGCGCAAGCCGGGTGCGACGAAACCGGTAAAGCCGGAGGGTGACACAGCCGATGCGAGTCGGAGGATCACCGCCGGTTTGGCAAATGGGGGCAACATCCAGCGCAAGCTGGGGAGTTGCAGCAGCGGAAGGCGCAAGCTGGAAGCTGCAACAACCGATGGCGAAAGCCGAAGGTTGTTCGAGCCAGCCGAGCTGAAGGACGACGCCAGATGTGAGTCGGGAGTAATCGCAGGCCTAGCTGGAGGCTGGACACCAACGCAAGTTGGGAGGTTGGCAGCCAGTCGGCAGGAAGTGCGTAGCGCGCGGTGCGAGCCGGGTGCTTGCCACCGGTCGAGCCAGGCGAGAAAACACCGATCCGAGCCGGGGAAGTCGGCCTTCGGTCGAGCCGGGGAGCGGGCGAGTAGGCGCAAGCTGAAAGCAGCGCGCCGGCGCAGCCAGAGGAAGGAGCAGCAGCGAAAGCTGCAGGTTCGCCACTGGGGTAGCCGGGGGACGCGACAGCCGGTTGTACTACCTGATCATCAAGATTGAAACGCCAGAGGCTTCGGTCTCTGGCGTTTTCAATTTGTGGGCATTTTTTCGGCGCTCACAGTCGCCCGCGTCCCGTCGGCGCCACTGCAATGCGCGTTTCGGGACTACACTGGGTACAGAGAATCCTTCATGTCATCCGGTCTTATAAGAACGGCGGTCCTTGCCGCCGCGACGATGCTTTGTTTTGCGCTGCACCCGACTCAAGCCGCGTGTCAATGGGCGGAACCGCAGCCTACGAGCGCATTGAGCATTCCTGCAACTCAGCTCATCCAGCCCGATGAACTCAACCGGCTGCTTCGCGCGCACGGCACGGAAAGACCGCTCATTCTGCAGGTGGGCTCGCGCATGATGTTTGACCAGGCCCACATTCCCGGCGCGGAATATGCAGGACCCGGCTCGCAAGCCGAAGGGATCGAACGGTTGCGCGGCCGCGTCGCAACACTGCCACGAACGACGCTGATCGTCATCTACTGTGGCTGCTGTCCATGGAATCGCTGCCCCAACGTTGGCCCAGCTTACAGCCTGCTTCAGGAGATGAGATTCACTCGTGTGAAGGTCCTCTATCTTGCTCAGAACTTCGGCGAGGATTGGGTCAGTAAGGGGTTTCCAGTTGAAGGTGGCCACTAGTTCGGGACCTTGGTCGCGTGCGGCACGCCGCGCCCTGCGCCGCACGCTGATCGCCTGCTGCATCGCCGCACCTCTTGCCGCGGCTGCCGTGCCTTCCGGCGAGACCCTGCTGAATAAGCAAGCGCCCGGCTTCGCAGTCAACGACCTGGAAGGACGGACTGTGAACCTCGCTGCCTTTCGCGGGAAAGTCGTATTGCTTAACTTCTGGGCCACGTGGTGTGCGCCGTGCCGGTTGGAAATGCCTGTCTTCGCCGCGTGGCAGAGGCAACACGCGCAGCAAGGATTCCAGGTGATCGGAATCTCCATGGATGACGACGCTGCTCCTGCTCGCCGTCTCATTGAGAGGCTCAGGTTGAACTACCCTTCAGCCATGGGCGATGAACGGCTCGCCGCGCACTACGGTGGCGTGCTCGGGCTGCCACTCACCTTCCTCATCGACAGGAATGGCGTGGTGCGCGCTCGCTTCCAGGGTGAGACGGATGTGAAAAGCATCGAAAGGGTAGTAAACGCTCTTCTCGTCGAGCCGCGTGGTCATTGATTACGGTCACTGAGACGGCTTCAGGCGCTCACTTGCTCACTTCAGATGATGCTGCGTCCAGCCTGCGCTAGCCTCTCACGAGCGGTAGCCCTGCGAGCTCCGCAATCATCCGCGCAACTCTTTTAGGCCGATAGAAGCTGTACGACGTGAAGGTCACAATGCTGGTGTCTGAACCGAGAATCGTGAACTTCTGCTGATTCTCGATCCGCTTGTAGTGCACGGCCTCGATCCCATTCCACGGCATAAACACTTCTTTGCCGTTGTTCGCGTTGGCGATCCTGAAGTACGCTCCTCGCGGGTCGAGGACAACCGAGCAGCTCGCCATGAGCTTGCCCTGTCTCCACAAGTACACCAACGACATTGCCATCAGCCACGCGCCGAGCCCCCAAAGCACGCCTGCGGCGGACCGGTCCAGGTTGAGCGCACCGAACGGGAAGAAGCAGGTCAAGGCGACGATTGACATGCAAATGGAAATGCCGAAAGCGGCAGCGCTGCCTAGAAAGGTGAGGAAGATCAATACGCGATTGTTGCGCAGCAGCATCGGCTGCTCGCCTACCAATTGAATCGGTCGCCTGACTCCCGTTGAAGGCGACAGAAACTGTTCGTGGAATTCGATCACACAAGCCTCCTCCACGATCGCGTCCTCTTGCCTACGGGGAAGCAGGCTTGCTGTGGACCCTCGTGGTGCGCGCCGCCGTAACAAGTACCAGGCGCAACGCGCGTTTGGCGCGCGGCCTTCGTTCCCATCTGGCCAGAACAGGGAAATCCCAGACAGGCTCACCGGTGAGGGAGGCCGGCGGCCGGTATTTGACAATACACGAACTTTTTAACATTTGACAAGTATTTGAAACATAAATTTCGCCGGCCTTTCGCCGCTATTTTTGTCGCCTGAACTACACTGGCTCAGGGTGAATATGAAGCTCGGCCTGGGGCTCTACCGGCACATGCTGAACGACGAATACTATGCGTTCGCCGTACAGGCCGGCTGCACACACGTCATCGTCCACCTCGTCGACTACTTCCGCCAGGGACAAGCCAATCCTTCCAACAATCAGCCTACCGGCGGCAAAGACCAGCCGTGGGGCGTGGCCGGCGATCCCAACCGCCTTTGGACAGCCGCCGAACTCATCCAGCTGCGCAAGCAGGTCGAGGGCGCCGGGCTCAAGCTCGAGGGCATCGAGAACTTTGACCCCGCCCACTGGTACGACATTCTCCTTGACGGTCCCAGGCGCGCCCAGCATATGCAAAATGTGTTCGCCATTCTGCGCGCTGTCGGCGAAGCCGGAATTCCGATCTTCGGCTACAACTTCTCCATTGCCGGAGTTGCCGGCCGCACCAGCGGGCCTTTCGCGCGCGGCGGAGCCGAGTCCGTCGGCATGGACGGCCTGGTCGACACCCCCATCCCCAATGGCCAAGTCTGGAACATGATCGTCGACCCCAACGCGCCCCCTGGCACTCTGCCCACCATCACCCACGACGAACTCTGGCGCCGCCTGCAGCGGTTCCTTGAGGAAGCTCTTCCCGTCGCCGAAAAAGCAGGCGTGCGCCTCGCTGCCCATCCTGACGATCCGCCAACCCCGACCATGCGCCGCCAGCCGCGGCTCGTCTATCAGCAGGCAATGTATCAGCGGCTCATTGACATCTCTCCCAGCCCGTCAAACATGCTTGAGTTCTGCCTTGGAACGCTCGCGGAGATGACGGAAGGCGATATCTACGAGACGGTCGACCGTTACAGCAGCCAGCATCGCATTGCCTACGTCCACTTCCGCAATATCGCCGGCAAGGCCCCGCATTATCATGAGACCTTCATCGACGATGGCGAAATCGACATGCTGCGCATTCTCTATCTCCTCGACAAAAACGGCTTCGACGGCGTTGTGATTCCCGACCACGCCCCGCAGATGACCTGTTCCGCTCCCTGGCACGCGGGCATGGCGCACACCCTCGGCTTTCTGCGCGCCGGCCTCATGGCGATCCAGCGCGGCTTCAAGCCTGAGCCGCTTCCGCGCGATGCCAGATTATCGTCTGTCGCCAATTCGCGCGCCTGACTGCGCGGTGATGGATCACTTCAGATTTGATTTGAAGGTAGAGCTGCACCGATCGATGAGGATGGCATCGTGAATCAGTCCAGTTTCGATGTCCTCATCCTCGGCGCCGGCGCAGCGGGCCTGATGGCCGCGATTGAAGCGGGCCGCCGCGGACGCCGCGTCCTGGTGCTGGAGCGCGCCGAGCGTCCGGGCAAGAAGATCCTGATCTCCGGCGGAGGCCGTTGCAACTTCACCAACCTTCATACTGGGCCGGACAATTTCATCTCCGCCAATCCCCACTTCGCGAAATCGGCGCTGGCTCGCTACACGCCTGCGGATTTCATTCGTCTCGTCGAGAAGCATGGCATCGCCTACCACGAAAAGAAGCTGGGGCAGCTTTTCTGCGACGGGTCGGCACAGCAGATTGTCGATCTGCTCATGCACGAATCCATGAATGCCGGCGTGCGCGTGCTTCTCTCCATTGCGGACGGCGAGGTGCGCCGCGATGAATCTTCCGGAGCGTTTTCAATTGTCGCCGGCAAGGATGTATTCACGGCGCCGGCCCTCATCGTTGCCACCGGCGGCCTGTCGATTCCAAAGATTGGCGCGACAGGATTCGGCTACGACGTTGCCCGCCGGTTTTCGATTCCCATAGAGCCCTGCCGCCCGGCGCTGGTTCCGCTCACGCTGTCCAGCGCGGAACTTGCGGAGTTCGCCCCCCTCACCGGCGTTTCTGCACCCGTCGATGTGACCTGCGGCAAGCGCCGCTTTACGGAAAAAATCCTGTTCACGCATCGTGGGCTCAGCGGTCCGGCCATCCTGCAAATCTCGTCTTATTGGAAGAAGCACGAGGCGATCCACATTGACTGGGCGCCAGGCCAACAATTACTCGCGACCCTGCGCGAAAAGAACGCGACCCGCGACCCAGTTGCGGCGAAAGCAGCGCTGCGCGCACATCTGCCGGCTCGGTTAGCTGACCGGCTGATTGAAGTTGCAGCGCCTCAGAGCTGGACGAATCACGCGCTCGACGAATTGGAGCGCGGTCTGCATTCTTTTGCCTTTAAGCCTAGCGGAACGGAAGGTTATGAAAAGGCGGAAGTGACGGCGGGTGGGGTGAGCACGAGCGCGCTTTCGGCGCAAACCATGGAGTGCCGCAACCTGCCCGGCCTTTCCTTCATCGGGGAGGTGGTAGACGTCACGGGCCACCTTGGCGGATTCAATTTCCAGTGGGCGTGGGCGTCGGGCGCAGCAGCGGGTCGTGCGGTCTAGCAGACATGCGGTGTTTCTGACTGTGTGCACGACCTGGAATGTTCCGCGATCAGGCTTCCTGTATGGCAAGACCCGCGCGCTCGGCAATCAGGCGAGCGACTTTCCCGGGCCGGAAAAACGTGTAAGACGAAAAGATGGCTTGGCTTCCGTCTTTCCCCAGCACGTAATAGTTTTGTGCGTTGCCTACGCGCTTGTGCCTGATCGCGGCGACCTGATCCCAGGCAAGAAACAGGTCGGAAGGCCTTTTCTTTGTGCCCAGGTTGAGGTTCACGCCTCTCGAATCCAGGATGACTTTATAAACTGTCATGCCACGCGAAAGCTTCCACAGCCATGGGCAACCATATCCGAAAGCCAATGCGCCGAAACCCCACCAGAAGGCGTTGTACAGAGTCCCGGCGCTGGAGCCGCCACCAGACGAAAAAACCGAAAACACCATGAGAGCCATGCAAACCGCGAAGAAAGCGGAGACGACACTGAAGAGCATCGTCACTCCAATGAGGAGCCGACTATTGTGCAAGACCATGGGAATGGCGCGATTGTTCTCAAGTTGGGAAGTGATGCCCGCTCCCGGCCCTGACGTTGGAAACCCTGGTGTACCCATGTCCAATCTCCTCGGTTGATTATGGACTATCTGCCTTGCGGCCTCCTCCGCTCCCCGCTGGTCGCTCGCACATCATAAAAACAGTTAGAATTGCTGTCTGGCTCAGGCCGGAAAGGAATGAAGCTCCTGATCCACCCCGAAACGATCCTCGATCAGTTCAGCCTCAAGGGAAAATCCGCTCTCGTCACGGGCTCGTCACGCGGACTGGGCGCGGCTATCGCCATTGCCTTCGCCGAGGCTGGCGCGAACGTCGCCGTGCACGGCTCAAGCGCCGCTCCCGCAGCTACACAGCAAAAGTTGCGTGCTCTCGGCGTCGACTCCATCGCTCTCGCTGGCGATGTCGGCGATGCAGCCGTCTGCGCGCGCCTCGTCGATGAGACCGTCCGGATCTTCGGAACCATCGACATTTTGGTCAACAACGCCGGCATCATTCGCCGCGCGCCTGCCGCCGACCATTCCGAGGAAGACTGGAAAGCGGTCATCGATGTCGATCTAAGCAGTGTTTTTCGCCTCACCCAGCATGCCGGCCGGCACATGCTCAAGCGAGGCTCAGGCAAAATCATCAACATCGCTTCGCTGCTCACCTTCCAGGGCGGGATTCTTGTGCCCTCCTACGCGGCAGCCAAGGGCGGTGTTGGCCAGCTCACAAAAGCTTTTGCGAACGAGTGGGCTTCGAAGGGCATTAACGTCAACGCGATCGCGCCGGGCTACATGGACACTGACAACACCGAAGCGCTGCGCAACAATCCCGAGCGCGCGCGACAGATCCTGGAGCGCATTCCCGCCGGCCGGTGGGGCAAGCCTCAAGACCTCGCAGGCGCTGCCGTCTTTCTTGCCTCCGCGGCCAGCAACTACGTCCATGGCCACATTCTCGTAGTGGACGGGGGGTGGCTCAACCGGTGATCCTATTCCTTGCGGCTCCCCGCGCAGGCGCCCCGCTACGCATGAAGGCGAATCGATGAGCGAACCCGGAGTCATTTACACGGCCACCGATGCTACCAAAACCACCACGCCCGAGCCGGGCATGGTCCGCCAGGTTCTCGCGTACAACCCGCACCTCATGCTCGTGCGTCACACCTTTGACAAAGACTGGAAAGGCGCGCGCCACAGCCATCCGCATCATCAAATGGTTTATGTCGTTCGCGGCCACATCCGCTTTCAGGCCGAGGGCAAGAGCTGGGAGATGCGCGCGGGCGACAGTATCGTCGTCGATGGCGGCATCGAGCACGAGGCATCCGCAGTCGAGCCTTCCGAGGTTCTTGACGTCTTCACCCCTTACCGCCAGGAATACACTTAGCCTTCGGCTGTTCCACTTTTTCCCTCTTTGCCTTGCTTTCGCCCCCACTGGGCTTTGGAGGTTTCTTTGAGAATTTCGTCCGGATTCTGCCTGTTGTTATCGCTTGTCGTCGTTTGCGCCTGCTCCGCGATTTCCATCGCGCAGCCGCCACCGCCCAATCAAGGCATCATCGGCATCGCGCACATTGCTTTTCGCGTCAGCGACCTTGACCGCGAAATCGCCTTCCTCGGCAAGCTGGGATACGAAGAGGCTTTTACCCTCACCTACGGCAAAACTCCCGAGGTCTTCATCAAGATCAACGACCACGAGTTCATCGAGCTGTACCCACGGACCGATCCCTCACAGCCTCTCGGCTGGATGCACGTTTGTTACGAAGCCGGGGACCTCAATGCCCTTCAGCACTATTACGCCGCTGAAGGCCTCAATCCCACGCCCGTGCGCAAGGCCGCTGCAGGAAACCTCATCTCCTCCATCAACGATCCTGATAACCGCGTCACCGAATTCACGCAGTATATGCCTGGTTCGCGCCACACGCTCGACATTGGCCAGCACCTGGGCGCCGGCCGCATCTCCACTGAGTTGATGGGAATCGATTTGCCGGTAAGGGAAGGCGCCGCGATGAAGGAGTTCTACACCGACCTCGGCTTCGAAGCGGAAGATACCAACGGCAATGTGCGCCTCACGACTCCGGGCGCACCTGATCTGCACATGGAACTGCGCGCGCTCACCCCTGGCTCGCAACCGGAGTTCCTGTTTCCTGTGCCCGATGCGAAGCGTGCTTTTCAGGCGCTTGAATACGCGGGCGTCAACGCCCAGCGCGACGGCGGTCTCGTCTTCGCGAAGGATCCCGACGGTAATGTCTTCGTCTTCCTGGAAACCAAGCGGTGAGCAAGAGGAGAGCTTGCTTCCGCGGGAGCAGAAGAACAGTAGCGCCGCACGCGCCAAAGTTAATAACAGGCTCTAGTGGATGGTCTTCGACTTCCGCTGCATGTAGTCCATCATCACGTACTGCCCCAGCGTCGCCGGGGTGGTGAAGTATGCTTTGCCTCGGCACATCTCCGAAACTCTGTGCACGAACTGCACCAATCCATAATCCTGCGCCAGCATGAATGTATTGATCATGACGTTCGACCTCTTGCAGCGCGCCACTTCTTCCAGCGTTTCGCTTACCACAAGAGGATCGAGCCCGTAGGCGTTCTTGTAGATTCTTCCGTCGGGAAGCGTGAGCGCTGAGGGCTTTCCATCCGTGATCATCACAATCTGCTTCATATCTTTTCGCTGCCGCGACAGCACGCGTTGCGCCACGCGCAGTCCCTCGCGCGTATTCGTATGCCACGGCCCCACTTTGACCCGCGCGAGCTGCGACACCGGCATCTCCTCTGCTGAATCGTGAAACAGCACCAGCGAAAGCGAGTCGCCTGGATATTGCGTGCGGATCAAGTGCGACAGCGCCATGGCCACGCGCTTGGCAGGCGTGAACCGGTCCTCGCCGTACAGAATCATCGAGTGCGAACAGTCAAGCATGACCACCGTTGCGCACGAGCTCTGGTACTCGCACTGGTGCACTTGCAGATCGTCATACTCCAGATTCAGCGGCAGCTCCAGTCCTTCGCGCGCGATTGCTGAGCTCAGCGTCGCCGTTGTGTCCAGGTTCAGCGTATCGCCGAACTCGTATCGCCGCGAACCGCCGCTCGTCTCAATCCCCGTCGCCCAATGCCGCGTGTCGTGGCGTCCATAGCTCGACTTGCCCAGCGACCCCATCAGATCGCGCAGCGTCTTGAATCCCAGAAAGTCCAGGCTCTTGTCGGTCACCTCGAAGCGCACGTTTTCCCGATCGCGGCCATCGGCATTTCCAACCTGCCCGTTGGTTTCGTCGATGCGCGTCGGCCCGTTTCGCTGCATGGCGGAAATGTAGTTCTCCCGCTCCATCCGCTCCATGAGCTTGTCGATCAATTCATCCAGCGTGCCCTCGGCCATCATCCGATCAAGCAGCTCGCGCGTCTCGCCGTCGAAAAAATCGCCCGACTCGAGGACGCGCCGCAGCGCCTCGCGAAGATCGTCCATGGTGTGGTCGAGATCCTGAAAGCTATTGAATGGGTCATAGTATCCCGAGTCGAGCAGATAGTCCGCCAGGGCCTGCAGCAGGCCCTCAAGATCAATCTCCGAGGCCAGATCGCCGTTGTACTTCGTGTAATGAACGCGCTTCATCCCGCTCCCTAGTCTTCTGCTCCCTTAACCCGTCAGTCTCCGTTCCCAGTTTGCCGCGTTAGTTCAGTCCGCCGCCTCTCCGCGATCGCCGCGCGCGTTGCCAGTCTTCGTACTCCATCTCCAATTCTTTGCGCTCCGGCGTCGCTTCCTCGCGGTCGCGCGATCGCACAATTTTCTCCGCGCTAAACCCGTGCTTCTCCGTGCGGCTCAGCTTGCGATGCGCCACCATTCCCTCGAGCAGAAACTCCGACGCGGCCACCACCTTCGGTGCCGCATCGCCGGACTTGACGCCCAGCGGCGCCAACTTTTCGAGGAGCCCTTGAATCCCTTTCAATTCCTTGAGCACCGCCGCCGCCGGTTGATCTTCGTCCATCTTGACTGTTCCGCCCAGATTGAACCATTGTTCGATCTGCTCGGTGTCCACGCCGTCAAAGTAGCGGTCGTAAACTTTGCCGACCGCTGTGCGGATCAGGTCGCGCACGACGGCATCGGCGCCCTTCATCTCGCCCTCGTATTCAAGTTCGAGCTTTCCCGTGATCCCGGGCATCGCGGCGTAGATGTCACTCACTCTCGGCAGCACCGGCGTGTCTCCGGTCCCGAGCGCCCTTCGCTCCGCATTTGAGACCACCAATTCCAGCGTCGAAATCGGCAACCGCTGGCTCACGCCGCTGCGCTTGTCTACTTTCTTGTCTTCGCGCGCGCTGAACGCCACCTGCTCCACCACTTCGCGCAGGTACTGCGGAATCTCGATCGCGCCTTCTCCGCGCGCCGCCCACGCTTCCTGCGCCGTAATCGTCACGCCTTCTTCCAGTGTCTCCGGATAATGCGTTCGAATCTCCGACCCAATCCGATCCTTCAGCGGCGTAATGATCTTGCCTCTTGCTGTGTAGTCCTCCGGATTGGCGCTGAACACCAGCGCGACATCCAGCGCCAGGCGCACCGGATAGCCCTTAATCTGAACGTCGCCTTCCTGCATGATGTTGAACAGTGCCACCTGAATCTTTCCCGCCAGGTCGGGCAATTCGTTAATGGCAAATAGCCCGCGGTTGGCCCGCGGCAACAGGCCGTAGTGCATGGTCAGCTCGCTTGAAAGATCCTCGCCCCCGCGCGCTGCCTTAATGGGATCGAGATCTCCGATCAAATCCGCCACCGTCACGTCGGGCGTCGCCAGTTTTTCCACGTAGCGTTCCTCGCGGCCCAGCCACGCAATCGGCGTCGCGTCTCCACGCTCCGCAATCAGATCGCGGCAGCGCCGGCACAGCGGCCGGTACGGATTGTCGCGAATCTCACAGCCCGCCACGTACGCCATGCGCTCGTCCAGGAGTGCGGTCAGCGCGCGCAAAATCCGGCTCTTCGCCTGCCCGCGCAGCCCCAGCAGAATAAAGTTCTGTTTCGACAGAACAGCATTCACAATCTGCGGGATCACCGTATCCTCGTAGCCCACAATGCCGGGGAACACCGTCTCCCGCGCCTTCAGCCGCGCCATCAGATTCGAGCGCATCTCGTCTTTCACACTGCGCGTCTTCAGTTGTATTTCTGAGAAGGTTTTGCTGGCGCGCAGTTCTCCCAAGGTCTGGGGAAGAGTAATTGCAGGCATTTGTGGCCTCCTGTCCGGTTCTTTCGGGGAAGTGCCGGCTGTATTAAGAAAGACGTGCGACGCGGGGAATTGCTACGGCAATCCCGCGGCATTGTTGATGTTCCTAAGGCTTGGCCGCCCATTTTGCCGGCTCTGGTGAGGAAATCCCGGGGGAACGAAATCTAAGATCGAATCCTAGCTGCGGTCAGCAAGAAAAAGGGGAACGCTTCAATCAGTTAGACGCGGAACGCCGACCTTCAGGCAGTATGCACCTGTTTTGCCGATTCGCAAAGTCCAGGCAGGGAACTTGCTCGCGATCAGACCTTTGCGCCTTCTTGGCAAAGGGGGCAGGGAACCGGACTCAGTTCCGTGCCGCGTGTGCCACCATCGCCTTTTCCTCGGAGAGCAGTTGCGCCAGCACTTTTTCCGGACACAGATGATGTGCCTCGCGCTCGTCCAGTTCTTTTTCCGTTTCCACGCACGAGGCGATGGTCAAAAAGCAATCGAGGCAGCGCGAGTTAAAACTGCCATTTTCGTTTTGTGTGCGGCTATACATGGCGATCTGAGGAAATACCGTATGATCCTAGCCGCGATTTGTATTCTCTGGTCGTGACTCGCATCACCGACTCATGTTTACGCGCGCCAAGCTTAGCGCCTCGCTCTCGGATGCGATCAGTACGCCGGCGCCCCGACCTTTTCCCACTGGTTCGGATTCCGCCTGAGATACCAGCAGGGTTCCTGCCCATCCTGCGGAAATAGAGCCACGTCGCAGGGCATGTTCACGGTTCCCAGATAGTCATATTCCGTTGCCTGCCCTTTCAGCGGAACAGACATGAATTGGCTGACGGCCACCGTCGAATGAGGCGAACCGCGCAGCTTGTAGACCGTCCAGTCGATTGCAAATGCCACCAGCGAGATTGCCGCAATCGCCAAAACAATCCGCAAAAGCCACCGTCCAAGCCAGCGCATCATCTTTCACGTCTTCCTTCAGTGCCAGCTCCCAGACTGAAGTCGCTGGGCCTCTGCTGTTAGCGCTACGCCGGTCAGGCTCAACCGTCCCGCTTCGTTCAGAGTATACGAGCGGCAACCAAAAACGCTCCTCGCATCCTTGATAGAATTCCTTGTCGCCGCTTAGCCTGTAGGAGGCATTGTGTTCCCTCCGGCTTTTTTCTTTCGTTCGCACTGGATTTCCGCCGCAAAGCTCTTTCTCACCGTCGCCGCGATCGCCCTATTCGCCAACCCGCTGCCGGCTCACTCGCAAGGTGCTGCCTCTACGCAGAGCGCCGCAGCTCCCGTGCAGAGCGCAACAGCCCCGCCGCTAAATGACCCCTTCGTTGTCGGCACCACCGCCGGACTCATTCGCGGCATGGCCCGATCGAACGGCGGCGCGCAATTCCGCGGCATTCCCTACGCCGAGCCGCCCGTCGGCCCCTTGCGCTGGCATGTGCCCGTGCCCAAAAAATCCTGGTCCGGCGTCCGGGACGCAAACGCATACGGCTCCGCCTGCTCGCAGCCTCTGCTCGGAGGCGCATGGAACCGCTACGACGCCGAGCACAGTAGCGAAGACTGCCTCTATTTAAATGTCGATACGCCCACCTGGCCCGCGCAAAAACCTTTGCCCGTCATGTTCTGGATTCACGGCGGCGCCAATGCAGGCGGATCCGGTTCAGGCGGTCTCTACAACGACGGAACGCTGACGCAACACGGCGTGGTGCTCGTCAGCATCAACTATCGCCTGGGCATCTTCGGCTTTTTTGCGCATCCCGAACTCACGCGCGAATCGCCGCACCACGCGTCAGGCGACTACGGGCTGATGGATCAGATTCTTGCCCTGCAATGGGTGCGCGAAAACATCACTCGTTTCGGCGGCGATCCAGGAAATATCACGGTCTTCGGCCAGTCCGCCGGGTCGATGGATACGGGAATGTTAATGACCTCGCCGCTGGCGCGCGGGCTCTTTCAACGCGCCATCGGGGAAAGCGGAGCGCCGTTTTCTCCGCAAGTGGCATCGTTGGCTGACGCGGAAAAGCAGGGCGCGCAGGTTGTCGCCAAACTGAACGTGCCGCCCGGAGCTGAAGGCATTGCCGCGCTGCGCAAAATTGCTGCGGCCGATTTGATCCAGCAGATTGGAGCCCTGGCGCTGGGATGGCCGGGCATCGGTCCTGACGTCGATGGATGGGTGCTGCCGCGCGCGCCGTCCCAGGTCTTCAAGGCAGGCGACGAGGCACAGATCCCCCTCTTGCTTGGCACCAACTCGCGCGAGTTCGGCGATAGTGGATCCGGAGATCAGCTCCGCGCCGCCATCGAACAATATGCGGGAGACGAGGCTGCGCAGGCGCTCACGCTTTACGGTCTCGCCAATGGCGGCCTGGGCGCAACGGACCCGCTCTACGGAACCGCCGGCCAGCAGTGGGGCGCAGACACTATTTTCCATTGCCCCATCACCACCGAGGCGCTCTGGCATTTTGCTGCGCATGACGCGACCTATGAGTACGAATTTGACCACGCGATTCCCGGCCAGGAGGCACAGGGGGCCGTCCACTCCGCCGAGCTGCCGTATGTCTTTGGCCAGTTCCCAACCACAGGCAACATCGCCGGCAACTTCGGCCCCGTCGACGTTCATCTCGCCGATCTGATCGAAACCTACTTCACCAACTTCGCGAAAACCGGTGACCCGAACGGCAATGGGCTACCATCGTGGCCGAAACTGGACGCGTCCGGGCGCTATCTGATTTTCACGGAAGAGGGCCAGGCGATGGTTAGCCAAGGTCCGCTGCGTGGTCCGCAGTGCGACCTTTACCGGAGAGTTCTCGCCGAGCGGATGAAAGCTGGGAATTAGCGGCCTTGACAGATAGTACGACGCGTACTATAGTACGAATCGTACTATGAACACGAAATCCACACTCGAATTGGCCCTACTTGGGCTCCTCCATCAGAAAACGCAATCGGGCTACGATCTGCGCAAAACCTTTGCCACCACGGCGATGCGTCACTTCAGCGACAGTCCTGGGTCGATATACCCCGCGCTCCGGCGGCTTGAGGCGCGGGGCTGGATCGCGGCAGAACCCAAGACCAGCAACGATCCTGAGAATCGGCGGGGGCGGCAGGTCTTCCATCTGACCTCAGCGGGAATCGCCGTGCTCATCGAATGGCTCGGGCGGCCAGTCACCCGTGATGACGTCATTTGGCGCACGCCGGAACTGATGCTCCGTTTCGCTTTCATGGATACCAACGTGCCGCGCCCTACAGCCATCCGATTTCTCGGTGAATTCGAACAATTGCTGGGCGCCTATGTCGCGGAGCTGCGCATCGATCTCGAGCGCATGAGCTCCGAGATGCCAATCAACACCGGCCTTCTCGCCTTTCAATCGGGGATCGAAGGGTTTGAAGCTCAACTCAGCTGGGCACGAAAAGCTCGCGTTCAGCTCGCGGAGGAAGCACGATGAGAACGATTCTTCGCATCGCAGTTTGTTGGGTCGCTTTCGTAACGGCCCTTTTGGGCAACGGCATGATCGGCACGCTTCTGCATTTGCCCTCAGTCACGATGCCCGGCAACACGTCGGTTCAATCCATGTTTCTTGCTCAGCTCGCCGCCGGGCTGGTACTCGTCGTGGGGCTCGTTCCGATGGCCCGCGGCCTCGCCGCTCCGACCTCGCTTCGCGCCATCGCCTTGGGCAGTTTCCTCCTTCTGGCACTGGGCGTGAACGGCATGATTGAAGCCAGAGTGTTTACTCACTTTCTCGACAACGGCATCGTCTCCGCATCGGTTTTTTACGTCATTCTTGCCGCGCTTCTTGGCGCCGCGCTTGGCTGGTCCTTTGGAGCGCCGACGACCGCCGCTGGCTTTCCGCATCGCAATTGGCTCGCATGGATTCCGCGCGTCGCTGCTATCTGGCTCGCGTGGCCCTTCATCTACTTTTTCTTCGGTTCATGCGTTGCTCCCATCGTTGTGCCCTATTACAACGCCGGCATCGCCGGCCTGCGCCTTCCCGCGCTGAGCACCATCCTTGCTGTCCAGCTCATCCGCAGCGTCATCTTCCTGGTTGCGTCGCTGCCCTTCATTGCGCTCTGGAAAGGCTCGCGCCGCGGCCTCTGGCTTGCGCTTGGATTGGCTCACGCATTCACCGTCGGCCTATATGGTCTAATGGGCGCCACGTTTCTGCCCATGGTCCTACGCGTTGCCCACTCCGGGGAAATCGTGGGCGACTCCTTTGCTTATGCCGGCCTCCTCGTGTTGCTCTTCGCCTCCCCCGCTGCGACCGTCAATGTGGCGGCAGCAACCGTCAAAGCCGTGCCGCTTCAACCGCACCCTCTTCGTTAGCAATAACACCTGCACAACCGCTAATGCTCGTGCGAATCGATTCTTGCGGAGCGAAATCGATCGCCACGAAGGCCCGTCAAAGACTTTGGCGATGGGATGGTGGACCCGTTTCAATATGCGGGCATCAACCTGTGCATAATCTGCGGGAAGTGAACGCGGGTGTTAGCCCTGTGGAAGTTGTCTCACGATCAACGGCATCCCGAGTTAACGGGAATTTCAAAACACAAAACATTGAGCGTAGAATTAGGCGAGTTTAAGGACAGGTTGGGCGTTTTCTATAGGGCGAGACCGTGTGGACCGGCTGCGTCGTTGGCCCACAGCTTTACACCTTAGAGCCGATGCCAACGAACGCACATTGCAGAATACGACCCGAGGTCGCGGAACCCATCTTCACAGTGCATGCCTTGCCGGGCCGTGCGAGCGATCGCTTGCGGTGTTGTCAATGTTGCTCGCGATGGCAGCGTTTGCGGGGCTAGCGGCGGAAACAACGAATGCGCAGACGGTTCCAGCCGTAGCCGCTGCCGCCTCAGGGAGCATCGCCGATGCGCCGGTTGCATGCACCGCTGCACTGGATCGAACCCAGCCAGGCTCCGCTTGTCCCAGGCCCGAGCCACTCATCGTAATCGGCTTCATGGGCGGCCTTATCCGCGCAGGCAATCTTGGGCACAAAGAGGCGCTCCTCGCCAGGAACCTTGATCGGCGCTACCCAAACGCCATCTATGCCGCGACCTTCGCAAACCATAATGAATCCGACGCTCTTCGCACCGTCCTCAATCTTCTCGATACCGGCAAAGACGGCCACCTAAGCCAGGAGGAAAAAAGCGCCGCCCGGATCGTCATCTACGGTCATAGCTGGGGAGCTTCTGAAACGGTCAACTTCGCACGTGAACTCGGCCGGCTCGGCATCCCGGTGTTGCTTACGATTCAGGTGGACAGCATTGAAAAGTCAGGCGAAGACGACGCAACCATTCCGCCGAACGTGCTGGAAGCAATCAATTTCTATCAGACGCAAGGTTTGCTTCATGGCAGGCGTTTCATTCAGGCCAAGGATCCGCAGCGCACAGAGATTCTGGGGAATTATGAATCGAATTACAAGAACAGCCCCGTCTCCTGCGCTGGATTCAGCTGGTACGCGCGCGCTTTCATGAAGCCCCACATTGAAATCGAAAATGACGGCGCCCTGTGGGATCGGATCGAAACACTCATTGTTGCGCGCTTAGGCACAGCAGATTCGGCAAGGGCCAGCCTCCTCGGCCGGCCCTCAAAATGATCCGTCTTTAGCTGGAATCTGGCCTTTAGAACTTCACGCTCGCCGCCCGCGGCGAAATTCCGCTCAGCTCCGCCGCACGCGCTTCCGCATATGCCGCCGCGCCCATCAGCGCCGTGCGGCTCTCCAGGATTACCCTCACCGGCATGTTCACCAGCAATTGGCTCAACCTTCCCTTGTCGGTGAAGGCCTTCATGAACGTTCCGTCCTTCAGCTTCTCAAGGATGCGCGGCGCTATTCCTCCGCCCACGTACATTCCGCCGACAGAGAGGACCTTCAGCGCCAGGTTGCCCGCTTCGGCCCCGTACGCCGAGACAAACATGTCCAGCGCCTTCTCGCAAATCGCGGCCTTTGCTTTCAGCGCGGCCTCGGTAATCGCCGCATTCGGATCTTCCTGCGTCAACTGCTCCGCCAGCCACGCCGGCTCTTCCATGCCGCGCACCTCGCGGAGAAATTCGTAGCAGTTCGTGATCCCCTGCCCGCTCACCACGCGCTCAAAGCTGATGCGCCCGTTGTATTTCTGTTTCAGGAAGCGAAGCAGGTCAATCTCGTCTTCATTGCGCGGCGCATAGTCTGAGTGCCCGCCCTCCGATGGGTAGGGAACATAGTCGCGCCCATCCCACACCAGAAATGCCTCGCCCAAACCCGTTCCCGCCGAAAGCAGCGCTCGATTGCCCACTTGCCGGGAATCGCCCTCGCTCAGCGTATAAATCTGGTCGGCCGCGAGCTCCGCGATTCCGTATCCGTTCGCCTGCAGATCGTTGATTAGAAAAACGTAGTCGATCTTCAGATTGCGCGCCAGCTCGCGGCTGTCGAGCGTCCACGGCAGGTTGGTCAGGCGCAGCCGCCCCTCCCGCACAGGACCCGGCACGCCGAAACATGCTGACGTCACTTTGTCCGTCAGCACAAACTCCTTCACGATCTCTTCCAGCCCCCCATACTCCTTGGCCGGGAACTGCTTATCGCGTGTGTGCTTCAGATTTCCGTCGGTAAAATCGAACAGCGCCAGGTGAACCTTGGTGCCTCCTACATCGCCTGCCAGAATCATTCAGTCCTCTCGATTACTCCATAACCTTGCGCGTCCGGCGCGGGCAGCAGTGCGGCTGCGGCCTGATCCAGAAGCAACGTCAGTATACCGTTCACAGGCGCGATGAATTGGCTTGGCAGACGCTCGGGATCGCGCTGTCCCTCTAACACCTCGTTTAGGATCATTGCCTTATCCGTTCCCGCAATCAGGAAGAACACCTGCCTCGCCTGGTTGATCACCGGCCATGTCAGTGTCACTCGCCACATGTCCAGTTTTTCAACGTAGTTGGCTGTCACCAGCCGATCGACCACGCGGAGAGCATCGGTGTGTGGAAAAAGAGAGGCAGTGTGTCCATCCGGTCCGATCCCCAGTTGGACCAAGTCGAATCGCGGCGTCTCTGTGTTCTTGAGTCCGAAGCTCCTCCTCAGCTCCGCTTCGTAACGGGCCGCCGCATCATCGGGCTCGAGTTCCCCCTCCATGCGGTGAATCTGCTCCGGTTTCAATGGCACATTGTCCAGCAGCGCCTCGCGCGTCATGCGGTAATTCGATTCGGCGTCATCCGGCGGAACGCACCGCTCATCCACCCACCACAGGTCGAGCTTGTCCCACGGCATCCTCTCGCGCCACTCCTCGCCCTGCTCGCCCAGCGTAGCAAATGCCGCCTTGGGCGTTGACCCGCCACTGATGGCGATTCGCGCCACGCCGCGCGCCGTTGCCGCCTGAACCGCCTGTTCCACAAAGAAATCCGCGGCCCGCCGCGCCAGTGCAGCAACATTCGGCTCAACGTAGTAAACGATCTTCAGATTCTGAGGCATCAGATTACACCTGCCGCTTCTACGTTATATCGGAGCGAGGCCAGAATTTTGGGTAGATTGTTGAAACTTCCTGGAAGCTACTGTCCCAGATACGACCGGTACTGCTGCTCCAGCACCCCCGACGCACGCGCCAACCCGATCTTCGAAACGTTATAAGCGTACAAACTCTCCACCAGGTTGTTCTCCGCGGAGGCGAGAGTGGCCTGCGCTGTCACCAAGGGGAGGTTGTCGTCCACGCCGGCGTTCACGCGGTCAATCTCGTCACTCAACGCGCGCGTGGCCAGGTCCACGTTCGATCGCGCCACGTCCACAAGCTGCTTATTTGCGCTTACGTCAAGCAGCGCCGCCCTCACCTGCTCATCAATATGATTGCGAAGATCGTCGAGCTGCGCGTTCACCGAATCCAACTGTGCCTTCGACGCGTCAGAGTCGCCTCGCAGTTTGGCCTCGCGAAAAATCGGAAAGCTTAAAACACCCATGGCGATGAAATCGCCGTGCGTGCCCGCGCCATTCACGGTGCTGGTACCGTAGTTGCCGTAGAAGCTCAGCGTCGGGAGCCGTTCGCTGCGGTACACCTTGTTCAGCGCCTTGTATGCGACCACCTGATTCTGCAGGTTCTGGTAGTCCTGCCGGTTCTGGTAGGCGATCGCCCTCACCTCTTCCGGTGTCTGCTCGGCCAAATCGCTATACGGAGCAGGATCAGTCAGCTCAATCGCCTGTTCGGGATCGACGCCGATCTCCCGCTTCAGCAAAATCAAATCCTTCGCCTGCTGATTCTGTACCGCGATGAGCGCTTGCTGCTGCGTCCGCAACTGCACTTTCGCTCGCAGCTCGTCCAGATTCGCCGCCGTTCCCGCCTCGTGCGCCTCATGCGCGTGATCTTCGAACACTTGCGCCTGCTCGACCAGCGCCTTCGCGTTCTCAACTTCCCCCTCGTCCGCGATGGCTCTCAGGTAGCCCTCAGCCACGTCCTGCACCACCTGGCCGCGCGCTGTCATTTTTGCGAAGTGCGCAGCACGCTCTGCTCCCTTCGCCGCCTTCCACCCCTGGATCACCGGCCCTGAAAACAGAATTTCGTTGTACTGGATCTTGCCTTCGGTCAGATCGTCGCGCGTAATCAGCGACAGCCCCGCCGGCACCTTGCCACCAGGAAAGAAAGATGAAAACTCGCCAATCACCTTCGGGCCGAATCCTAGTGCCGCGAGGTCGTGCATGTAGTAGCCCGTGTCGCCCGTCAGCGTAATCGTGGGGAGAAACAGCTGGAGCGCTTCATTTACCTCGGCGTGGTAGATCTTCTCTTCGTTCACCACTTCCGTCAGCCCAAGGTTATTCTTGAGGCCCCGCTGAATGGCATCATCCAGCGACAGCTTCAGCGGCTCGCCCGTCACTGGTTGCGCCGTCACGCTGCCCCAGAAGGGATTTTGCGCCGATGAAGGATTCTGCGCCTGCGCGCCCGCGGCGATCGATCCGGCAACGACCAGTAGAGCAAGGACCCGGCCCGCGCGCGGAGTCAAACCAATTGCGTTTGCCCGTCGCGTCGCAAAATGTTTCTCTCGTTTCACTTCCATTATTTTCTCAGATGAGCCGGAATGGGCCCGGGATTCACTTGCCGTGGATTTCTTGAACGGCTGAGTGCCCCCGGTTGCTTCTTCTGCCCCCGCTCGATGAGATATCCTTCGTTTCGGCTGAGAACTGCGCGCATTTTGCGCTCAAAAACTCCGCCATCGGGCGACGTGCAGCCTGCCCACGTCCCACCGCTCTCGAAAGGCCCTCCATGCCGCAAAGATTCTTGCTGTCCCCGGTCAAACTTGCTGCCATCGCTCTTTGTGCTCTAGTATCCGCTGCGGTGCTCGCTGCGCAGCCCGGCGCCACGGCGTCGCTTGGATTTCCCTCGGGGCCGGTAGGCATCTTTGATGGCCAGCAGGACGTGGGCACTGTCCTCCACGCCGGCTCCGCGCAATATAACAGCGCCACTGGAACCTATACCATCAGCGGCAGCGGCGAAAACATGTGGTTCGACAGCGATGATTTCCATTTTGTTTGGGCCAAGGTCTCGAGTGATGTTGCCCTCACCGCCGACATCGCGATCCTCGGTTCCGGCGGAGATCCTCATCGCAAAGCCGTTCTCATGATCCGCCAGACCCTGGACGGCAATTCGGCCGCCGTGGACGTAGCGCTGCACGGTTCAGGCCTTACTTCCCTGCAATTCCGCGAAGCGGCCGGCGGCACTGATCACGAGGTGCAGGCCCACGCCACCGCACCCAAAACGGTGCGCATCGAGAAACGCGGCGATTACTTTTACGCGTTCGTATCGGGCGACGATGGCAAGCTGGGGCCGGCGGGAGCTTCCACCAAGGTGGCGATGACCGGCACTTTTTATATCGGCATCGGGGTCTGTGCGCACAACAAGGATGTCGTCGAGCAGGCGGCTTTTTCTCACGTGAAAATCGATCATCTTGCGCCAGCCGCAGGAGCACCAGTCCTGGTAAGCTCGCTCGAGACAATCCCCATCGCTTCAACAGACCGTCACGTCGAGTATGTTGCGGCAGCCCACTTTGAGGCTCCGAACTGGTCCCGCGACGGTTCTTCGCTTCTTTTCAATCAGGACAACAGGATCTTTAAGCTGGCGCTCGCCGGCGGCCAGCCTGCCGCCATCGACACCGCTCCCGAGTTGCATTGCAACAACGATCACGGCATTTCGCCGGACGGAACCATGCTGGCCATCAGCGACAACTCCAACCCAGATCATCAATCGCGCGTCTACGTCGTCCCCATCACCGGAGGCACGCCCCGGCAGCTTACGCCCGACGGCCCATCCTACTGGCACGGTTGGTCGCCGGACGGAAAGACGCTTGCCTTTACCGGCCAGCGCAACGGCAACTTCGACATCTATACCATTCCCGTCGCGGGCGGCGCGGAGACGCGGCTTACCACCGCACCCGGCCTCGACGACGGCCCCGAGTATTCGCCCGACGGCGCCTGGATCTACTTCAACTCCGAGCGCACCGGCCACATGCAGATCTGGCGCATGAAACCCGACGGCACCGGGCAGGAGCAGGTCATCTCCGACGACACCAACGACTGGTTTCCGCACATCTCGCCCGACGGGCAATGGATGGTCTTTCTTGCATACGCCCCTGACGTCACCGGCCATCCACCCAACAAGGATGTGGAATTGCGGTTGATGTCGATGGCGGACAAGCAGGTCCACGTTCTGACGAAGCTCTTCGGAGGCCAGGGAACCATCAACGTTCCCTCCTGGTCGCCCGACAGCAAGAAGCTCGCCTTTGTCAGCTATGAGTTGCTGCCGCAAGAGAGCCTAAGCTCGCAATAAGCGTAGTTCGAACGCTCCGCGTTGTTGCGCCCGCCTAGATCGCGGGCGTCGTTGCGACTCCTTCCAGCCGCAGCCGCTGATCGTGGTACACCACCGCGAACAAAGTGTAGTAGGCCGACGTGGCAGCAGCAATCCAAACCAGGTAAGCGCAGGCGAACACAGTCGCACCCACCCCGATTCCGACGTACCCCCAAGGCGCCATCGCCAGATGCAGGATTACCCCCACCAGCGCGGCCATGGCACCCAGGAAGAAGATGACCACCTCAACCACCAGAAATGCGGCGTAAGCGATGGCGTAGATCAACAGCCCCAGCAGAAAAATGCGTCCCTTGGCACCGTTGGTTAGCTGATTGCTCCGTCGCAAACCCTGCCATGCGCTCACATTCTCCGTCACGCTTGCCGGTACCGCCAGCACCAGCCGCAGCATGATCAGCACGGTGTAGATGAGCCATGCAAGGTAGAGCAGCATGAAGAGCGGGAAGATCACCACCATCAATGATGGATCCATGCCGCCACGTCCATGGGCCATCGAAAGCCCTATGGTTCCAACGATGATCGACCCGAATACCAGGATCGGCAGCATGACGATCAGCGCGCGCAAGATCGCCAGCCAGACGTAGCGTCCGGCTTTGCTCCACGACACCGCCCAGGCCTTGCAAAACGTCACCCGTGTTCCGCAATTCGCCTGAAGCGCGGCATAGACGCCTGCAGGCTCGTAGAGCGCGGAAATTAGAACCATCAAAACAATGCCCAAAATGTACGCCACGGCCAGAGACACCATCGTCATCGCCGAAAAACTCGGCGTCTGGTGCAGAATCACAGGCTTCAACACCGGAAAGAAAGCCGCAAACATAATTCCAAAGTAGGCAATGAAGCCCGCGGCAGGCGCCAGCGCAATGCCCACAAACAGCTTCCAGTTGGCTCGCATCAATTGCAGCACACGATCCAGAATCTGTCCGAAGGTCATTGGTCCACGAGGCATGGCCCCGGCAAGTGGCACCGTCCCGGCAGGTGGCGCAGGTGGAAGTGAAGGGGCAGGAAGGCCGAAGTCGTTCATTGGATCCCTCCGATTGTCTGGCTAAAGACTCGCAGGGATGCTAGCACAGGCCGGGAGGCGTTGCGGCTTTCGCGTGATCTGGCTTTAAAGATTGACGCCGGCTTGGACACTCGCTGTCGGGAGCAAGGGCAGCCCCATCACCCGCCCATGAACATCCCGCCGTTCACGTCGATCACGTGTCCGGTGATATACGACGCAGCATCCGAAGCCAGGAACTTCACTGCCTGCGCTACGTCCTTCGGCGTCCCCCGCCGTCCCAGCGGAATCGTTGCCAGCATCGCCTTGGTCTGCTCCTCGCTTAGCACAGCCGTCATCGGTGTCTCAATAAATCCCGGTGCCACAGCATTTACCGTAATGCCTCGCGACGCCACCTCGCGCGCCAGCGACCGCGTAAATCCGATCAGCCCCGCCTTTGAAGCCGCATAGTTCACCTGACCCGCCTGACCAGCGCGACCCACGACGCTGGCGATGCCAACAATCCGTCCCCAGCGGTTCTTCAGCATCGGGCTCAGCAGCGCCTGCGTCATCAGGAACGCTCCCGTCAAATTGATGCTCAACACCAAGTCCCAATCCGCGCGCTTCATGCGCAGCATCAAATTGTCGCGGGTGATTCCGGCGTTGTTCACGAGGATTTCCACCTTGCCAAACTTTTCCAGGATCGCCTTCGCCCCAGCCTCAATTGACTCCTGGCTCGATACATTCACGGTGAACGCCGTCGCATCGATTCCCTGGGCCTTCAGCTCGCCGACCGTCTCGGCCAGCTTGGCCTCGTTCACATCCGCAAGCGCCAACGTTGCGCCGGCGGCGGCCAGCTCCTCGGCAATCGCGCGCCCGATTCCCTGCGCTCCGCCCGTTACCAGCGCAATTCTTCCCTGCAAATCTCCCATGATTTCCGCAGACCTCTGCGCGCTCTCAAATGAGAGCCACGCCTTTCCATCGCTCATTATAGATGGGCGCAGCGAGGCCATTCGCGAATCTCGGCAGGCTCAAACCGTTGAGCCGACCATCCGATTCGGTCAGTCTTGGTGCAAAACTTTCGTTGACTTTTGGAGGGCAAGTTCATACAGTCAAATCACCTAGAGTCCTCCCGCTGCGGTTCATTGCAGTTTTCGCAAGCATAATTGCAATTCCTTCCGATTTCACGGGAGAAGGCAAGGGCCTCACCGTTCACCGCTCGTAATGGATCGTTCTCCACAGCGGGACTGGTGAAAGCATTTCTCCTGACGAGACAAAAAGCAGCAATAAGTTTTCTTGAGACCAGCGCTCCCTACGCGCAGTCGGTACAAAACCACCTCATCCGAAAGGGGTTTAACAATGAAAAGCATTTTGATCGGCGCCAATTGTTTCAAAACTGCGAGTTTTTCGGCCAGGAAAAAGTCCTTGACAACGTTTCTTTTCAGCGCAGTTTGCATTGTCGCAATTGGGTTTGCTCCTGCCCTCCGCGGCCAGGCCACCGGAAGCTTCAACGGCAATGTCGACGATAAATCCGGATCTGCGATCCCTAGCGCATCCGTTACCGTCACTTCTCAGGGCACCGGCCTTGTGCGAGACACGAAGACCGACAGTGCGGGGCACTATCTGATCCCGTTGCTCCCCGTGGGGTCATACGACATTAAAGTGGATGCACCCGGATTTCAGAGCGCCGTGTCGAAAGATCTGCGTCTCCAGGTGGATGAGGCAAGGGAACTCGATTTCACGCTTGTGCCTGCGAGTGTAACGACCACAGTGACAGTCTCCGGCGAAGCCGTGGCTGTTGAGACCACGAATCCTTCTCTCGGCCAGGTCATCACCTCGCAGCAGGTTTCGCAGCTGCCCTTGAATGGACGCGATTTCGTTCAGCTGGCCACGCTCACGGCCGGCGCCACCGCGGAGACGAATCCCGGCAGCTTTTTTACCGGAGCCACCGACAGCGAAGTGTCGGCCCGCGGCTCGTACTCCCTGTCTGTAGGCGGCTCGCGCCCCAACAGCACAGATTGGCTGCTTGACGGCGTCGACAATAATGAGCTTACTGCCGGCGGTATCGGCATTTTCTCGTCGATCGACGACATTCAGGAATTCAAGGTCCTCACTTACACTTACTCCGCTGAATATGGCACCCGGGCCGGACCAACCGTTCTCGTAACCACGAAATCGGGAACGAACGACCTTCACGGGACTCTTTACGAATTCGTCCGCAACGCCGATCTCGACGCAAGAACTGAATTTGCCACTTCAACCCCGAAGTTCAACCTGAATCAGTTTGGCGGCTCCGTCGGCGGCCCCATTCGCAAAAACAAAACCTTCTTCTTCGTTGATGGCGAGCAGAAGTATCAACGGGAAGGCATTGTCTACACCGGCCTGCTTCCCTCGACGGCCATGCGCGGCGGCGACTTTTCCGCCGACCCCTTCGGCAACCCCGCCGGCCTTGCCATCGCCAACCCGAACATGGTTGGTGCGGAGGATCCCTACTTCCAGTGCGATTCAGCGGGAAATCCCATTCCTGCGGCTGCCGATGGAAGCCAGGCGAAAGGAACCGACTGCGCCAAGATCCCCTCGAACCTCATGGACCCCGTCGGTAAGGCGATGATGGGCTTCTATCCCCCGACGAACGCGAACGCCGGCGTTGTGGGCGCAAGCTATAACTACGTGACTGAGCCCGTCCGCGTTCTGAACGAAACCAAGTTCGACGCCCGGGTGGACCATACGCTCACCGCCTCTGACAATCTCTTCGCGCGGTTCAGCTACGACCAGGCATTCTCATTTGCCCCCGGCGGCGCGCCCGCCCCGTATCTCGCCGAAGGCAATGCGTTCGGCAGCAATGAGACCCTCATCAATCACGCACGCAATGCCGCCATCGGCTGGACCCACGTATTCTCGCCCAACACGCTGAACCAGGCCACCGTGGGCTACGACCGCATCTTCGATTACATCGCCTCGCAGGATAACTTCACGTGCGAGGGGGCCAAGCTGGGAGTTCCCGGCGCGGATCTTGGCTGCTCGGCAGGCGGTACACCCACCTCCGGCGGTTCATACAGTCAAGGCGTGCCTTCCACCATCGTTGAAGGCGGCTATTGGTCTCTAGGCGATCGCGGCTACTCCCCGTTTCAGGGTGGAACGAATATCTTCTCGTTCAAGGACGATCTCGACCTGATCCGCGGTAAGCATGAGATTCACACCGGAATCGATCTTCGCGCCAATCAGATGAATGTCGGAACGGAGGCCTTCCAGGATGGCTTTTGGATCGTCGGCCTCTTCGGAAACTTCACCGGCGCAGGCGTTGTCCCCGGAGATTCCGAAGCGGACCTCCTGATGGGGATGACCGGATTGAGCGAACATGATCAGGTCTACAACGGCGCTGTCACCGGCCGTCGCTGGAAGATCGTGCGGCCCTTCGTCGAGGATGACTGGCGCATTACCCCGTCGCTCACCCTCAACCTCGGCCTGGCCTGGGACATGACCACGCCGGTCACCGAGATCCATGACCGCATGGCGGACTATATTCCCTCAGCTACAGGGGGACAGCTTCTCATTGCCGGCAAGAACGGGGTGAGCAACTCGGCGGGCGTCAATATGTACTGGGGCGCATACGAACCCCGCGTGGGCGCCACCTGGAAAGTTCTGGGCAACGAAAAGACCGTTCTTCGTGTTGGTTTTGGCATCTATCACGACTCCTCGTGGAACCAGGGCGCGCAGGGCTTGTGGCAAAATCCACCGAACCTCGGTGAGTCCGATGCGCTTCCCGCGACATTTTCAACCGGCTGCGCTTACTCGACGTCCTACTGCGCCGTCACCCTCGACCAGACGCCCGAGCTCGTCGACTACAACGGTGGCCCCTTTAACCTCTCCGCTGGCTTCCAGCCTCTGCCCACGCCGCAAAATGTGGCCAGCTTTGTGGGCACATACGCTTACGAGCCAACCAACTTCCAGCCAGGCAGGGTTCACCAATATAACGCCAACGTCGAACGCGAATTGCCCGGCGATATCTTGCTCACTGCAGGCTATGCCGGGTCGACCGGCGGCCATCTGACGGTCATCGGGAATGACCTCAACGTCAACAGCCCCACGGGGTGCGGAACCATATCCGGCTACACGATTGGTTGCCTGCCCGGTGGCGCTCCCTACTTCTATCCCTACAATCCTCCGAACTATAATGCGATCCTGCTTTACGGCGACCCAGGCAAGACGAATTACAACTCATTGCAGATCAAGGCGGAGACCAAGACGCCGAAACACGGCCTTTACGCTCTGATTGCCTACACGTACTCCCGCACTTACGACAACGGCCTGTCGGATGGCCTGGGATCGGAGCTGAGCGCGCCGTACTTCCCGCTGCCCAACTGGCAAAAACTCGATTGGTCGCTTTCGCAGATCAACCTCGATAACAGCTTTACGGGCAGCGTCATCTACAATCTGCCATTCGGCAAGGGCAGGGCATTCGGGGGCGACTGGAACCCTGTGACCAACACACTCCTCGGCGACTGGCAATTGACGCTGATCGAACGTGTCTCGTCCGGATTCCCGGTTCCGTTAATCGACAGCAACAACTTCGAGTCGGGCACTACCTTCAATGCCGGCGGCAACGACAACAACTTCAACCGGCCCGATCAGGTCAAAGGCTGCAATCCGTACAAAGCGAATCACGGCATGCATCAGTGGATCAACGCAGCGTGCTTTGTCGCGCCGGCCGCCGGAGAGCTCGGCGATGCCGCGCGTGTCCCTGTTGTCGGTCCCGACTTCGTCAATTCAG
>Ga0326728_10003775_pt1 | contig 46140 bp, 30 predicted proteins | sample MB3enrmetagenome_FD_207602 | JGI IMG/M metagenome (GOLD analysis project Ga0326728, IMG submission 207602) | Lab enriched peat soil microbial communities from McLean, Ithaca, NY, United States - MB31MN | ecosystem: Environmental > Terrestrial > Soil > Wetlands > Peat | place: USA: New York...
GGCAATTGGACCGATGACATGCTCGCGCGCGCCATCCGCGAGGGGGTCGGTTACGACGGTCGCGCGCTGTTTCCTTTTATGCCCTACCCGGACTTCCGTAATATGTCCGACGAGGACCTGGCTTCTGTTATCGTCTATCTGCGCTCCATCCCGCCAATTCGAAAAGCGTTGCCGAAAACGGAGATTATCTTCCCGGTCAAATATCTCATGAGCAGTATGCCTCAGCCGATCACCGAGCCCGTGCCTCAACCCGACCTCTCCACGCCAGTGAAGCGCGGCGAGTACCTGGTGAGCATCGCGGCCTGTACGGATTGCCACACGCCGCAGGCGAAGGGCCAGCCGATTCGCGGCCTCGAATTTGCCGGTGGCTTCGTCCTGGAAGGTCCGTGGGGTCGAGTGGCGAGCGCCAATATCACCCCGGACCCCTCCGGCATCTCCTATTACGATGAAGCGCTATTCCTGGAAATGATACGCACCGGATACGTCAAAGCGCGGAAGATTAACCAAGTCATGTCCTGGAGCGATTACCGGAACCTCACCGACGAGGACCTGAAAGCCATTTTCGCCTACATTCGCACGCTCAAACCCGTGAAGCATCGCGTTGACAACACCGAGCCGCCTACGTTTTGCAAGCTCTGCGGCTCCAGTCACGGGGCGGGAAACCAGAATTAGCACGTCGCGGGAGAACCCGAATTCTGGAAGAACCTTCTCACCACAGGGCGGCCCGGTGGCCGCAACCAAAACGGACTTCTCAGTGTTCTCCGGCCCTTCAAAGCCTCAACACAGAGACCACGGAGGACCTCGGTGACCTCTGTGTTAAGTTTTTCCTGGTCACGGAGGACACGAAGGCGTTATTGGTCCGGGAAGAGATCTTCGCGTGCCGATAAGAAGTTTAGGAGTAGTAGTACAGAGTTTGAATTGCGCGGAAACTCCACCTGCAAAAGGTCCCTGGGAAAAGGTCTTGACATTCCCCCAAGCCATGCTAGGCTAGACTTTTGGACTCCGGGCCGGGTAGAGAGTCTTTCGCGTCAGGTGGTTGCATTGCAATGAAAGGGATACGGCTAATGGACCGCGACCAAGCCAGCACCCAAGCCATCAACGCCGCCCCACGAAAGGATACATGGCGTTCTCAGACCTGTGGCGGAACGCCTTTTTCGAAAAAGATGTTATTTTGACGGAACGAACCTAAGGATTTGTTGACAACAAAGGACTTAACAAAAAAGGACCCTAAAAACGAACTCCTTTTTCAGCCTCGAAAACGCCAAACGAAGCTAAAAATCGAGCCCTTTTCAGACGATTTTCGGCACTGAGTGGGCAATGAGAACAGTTCAGGAGGACTAATATTCCATCCCTAAATGACAAGCTTAAGGCTATCCCGCTCGGCGGTTTGGGCGAGTTCGGAATGAACATGATGGCCTACGAATACGACGGCGCCCTGCTCGTCGTGGACTGCGGCGTCATGTTCCCAGACGCCGAAATGCTGGGCGTGGACATTGTGGTTCCGGATTTCACCTACCTGCGGGAAAACCGGGAACGCCTACGCGCCATTCTCTTGACGCACGGGCACGAAGACCACATTGGGGGACTGCCGTATTTGCTGGACGAAGTGGACGCGCCCGTTTACGGTTCGCCGTTCACTCTGGCCCTGGCGCGCGCCAAGCTGGAGGAGCACGGCTTGGCCGACAGCGTGCGATTGGTGGAGATGCATCCCAACCAGCCGTTCGAGGTTGGTCCCTTCCATGTGGAATTCATCCACCTCACTCATAGCACCATCGAAGCCGGTGCACTGGCCCTGACCACGCCGCTGGGAACCGTCATCCATTCCGGCGACTTCAAGTTTGATCCCACGCCCACCGACCAGCATGTGAGCGACCTGCACACCCTGGCAGACTATGGCCGGCGCGGCGTCCTGGCGCTCTTCTCCGACTCCACGAACATCGACCGGCCGGGCCTCACGCCCTCCGAACGAGCGGTGCGGGAGCGACTCTCGCACATCATCTCGGAGGCGCAAGGCCGCGTCCTGATTAGCTGCTTTGCCACTTCCATGCACCGCTTGCAGATCGTCGCTGACCTGGCGCAGGAGCACCGCCGGCGGCTCTGCTTTGTGGGACGCAGCATGTTTCAGAATTCCGAGATCGCGCTCCGTCTGGATAAGCTGCACATCCCGGAAGGTCTGCTCATCCCGCCACAGGACATCAAGAAACTGCCCCCCAATCAGGTGGCGCTGGTTCTCACGGGCAGCCAGGGCGAGCCCATGGCAGCCCTCTCGCGCGTGGCGGTGAACAACCACCGTTGGGTCACGGTGGAACCCAGGGACGAGGTGGTGATCTCGGCACGCGTCATCCCAGGCAATGAGAAACCCATCTTCCGCATGATCGACCACCTCTACCGCCGCGGGGCGCGCGTCTACTATCACGACGGAAGCCAGCCGCCCGTCCACGTCTCCGGGCACGGTAGCGCCGAAGAGCTGAAGCTGATGCTGAATCTGGTGCGACCCAAGTATTTCGTGCCCATCCACGGCGAGTACCGGCAACTCTATCGCCACCTGGAACTGGCCAAGGAGCTTGCGGCGGTTTCGGAAGAGGGTTTCCTGCTGGAAAGTGGCGACGTTCTCGAGTTCGACGAGCTGGGAGCGCGGCGAGCGGGCCGTGTGCCCGTGGGACGGGTGTGCATTGACGTAGGCACCTTCGATGAGGTCGAGGAGATCATCCTCAAGGAGCGGCGACACATCTCGGAAGATGGCATCGTCATCCCCATTCTGGCCATCAATGAGCATACCGGCCAGCTCGAGACCCGGCCGGAAATCGTCTCGCGGGGCTTCGTGCCGCTCGACGAGGCGCAAGACCTGGTGGAAAGCGCGCGCCAGGTCATCCTGAGAACCATCGAAAAATCCAACCTCGAGGAAGTCGGCGATTGGGGCGTGATTAAAGAAAAAATCCGCACCGCGCTGCGCAAACACTTCAACGAGGAGACCGGGAAGCGGCCCATGATTCTGCCGGTGGTTCTCGAGGTCTGACGATTTCGGATTTTAGATTTTAGATTTTGGATTAGGCATTTGTGATTTGTGATTTGCGATTGGGTTCTTTCGGCTGGAGGGAACGGTCAAAGAAGCTTTGTAGCGCAGACTTCGTGCTTTTCGAAGTCTGCGGCTTTTCCGCCGTAAGTCTTCAAAAGCCGCAGACCTGCAAGACGCGCAGGTCTGCGCTACACTCCGACTGCTTAGAATGCGAGCACCCATATGCCCCTGTATCAAGCCATCGTGCTGGCGATTGTTCAAGGTTTGACGGAATTTCTTCCCATTTCCAGTACTGCACACTTGTGGCTCTTTCCGTGGCTGCTGGGATGGAAAGATCCCGGCCTGACATTTGACGTGGCTCTGCACGCCGGGACGCTCCTGGCGGTGCTGGTTTATTTCTGGCGCTACTGGGTGGAGATGGCCAGGCTGGCTGCGCATCTGGACGGCGGCTCTGCCGCGGCGACCGCCGGCGCTACAGGCCATTCGGCCAGCGCAGACTTGCGAGAGAATCCCCGGCTGCTGTGGTACCTGGTGATTGCCACCGTCCCTGGCGCCCTGGCGGGGTACCGGTTCGAGCATGCCGCTGAGGAGCAATTGCGGTCGCCGATTATCATCGGCACCGCCTTAATCGTGATTGGTCTTTTCATGTGGGCGGGAGATTGGCTGGGAAAACGCGAGCGCGACCTCGGCCACGTCGGCTTACTCGACTCGTTCGTTGTGGGCGTGGCGCAGGCGCTCGCGGTGATCCCCGGCGTTTCGCGTTCCGGCGTCACCATGACGGCCGGCCTTTTCCGAAAGATGAAACGCGAAACTGCGGCGCGCTTCTCCTTCTTGCTCTCCACGCCCCTCATCGCCGGGGCGGCGCTGAAGAAAGGCCTGGAAATTCGCCATGCGGGACTGCCCCATGACATGCGCCTACCCTTCCTTTGCGGGGCGCTCGTCTCGGCCCTTGTCGGTTATCTGGTGATTGCGGTTCTCATCCGGTATTTGGAGCGGCGCACCTTTAAAGTTTTCGTTGTTTACCGGCTTGTGCTGGGCGTGATACTATTGGTGCTCGGATGGGGATTGCATCGCGTTTAGGTGGAGAAGGGTAAGTGTCGCGTGTCGGGGATTTTTTCCCAGGCACCTGACACCTCACACCCGACACCTGGCACCTGCTCTCGCACAAGGAAGGCAAAAATATGGGCGCCTCATCCGCTGCCACACCGTCGAAGTCCAGAGAGTCCAGCGCGAAGAATTCCCAGCAAAAACAGCCGCTCTTAGACTCACGCCGCCGCTCGGAGCTTGTGGGTTTCCTTGTCGCGGTTGTCGGGCTGCTGGTCCTGCTGAGCTTGGCATCCTTCATGCCCGAGGACGCTTCGCTCAACACCGCTACGGCTGCCGGCGCCGTGCCGCGAAACTGGATCGGCCCCGTTGGCGCCTATACCGCTGACCTGCTCTTCCAGGGTTTCGGCTGGGTCGCTTACCTGATTGCCATGGTGCTGCTGGTGGTGGGCACGCGCTTGCTGCTGGTGCGGCCCTTCCAAGCTCCGAAAACCAAGGCTGTTGGCGCAGCCTTGTTGGTCACCTCCCTGAGCGTGCTTCTCGAGCTTTTCCCGTACACCCCGGCTGTCCGGGGGCTGGTCCATGGCAGTGGCATGCTGGGCTATCTGGCGGCTGCGGGACTGATCCACACGTTCAATGGGGTGGGCGCCGGCATTGTTGCAGGCGCGGTGTTCCTGTCTTCCCTGTTTCTGGTCACACGCTTTTCCTTCTCCTGGGCGGCAGGATTCTCAACAGCGCGCTGGCAGGTGCTGGCACGGCCTGTCGCGGCGCAATGGAAGGCGTGGCAGGAAGCCCGCGCGGCGGCGGCTGCGGAGCGCCGGCGACACCGGGCCGAGAAGTTGCGAAGGCTCGGGAAGCCGCCCCTCATCGCGCAGAGGGCGGTGTTAAGCCAGGCCATTCCCATTGTCGCCAAGCTTCAGGCGAGCGCGCCTGCGCAGGAAGCGCCCCCGACCGAACCTGCCGCTCCGCGCCTCATGCCCTCGCTCACGGTCGAGGCCTCGGCGGGGCCCTCGTCCGGGTCCGTGGGTCGCATAAGAAAGGCCGAGCCGGAGTCTGCGTCCTCCTCCCCCAGAATCGTCGGCCGCGGATTTCAATCCTACAAATTTCCCAGCGTCACTCTCTTGCGCCCGCCTGACGATTCGGAAGGCATCGACGAAGAGGAGCTGAAAGATCGCGCCGCCCGTCTGACGGCGAAGTTCAGCGAGTTTGGCGTCACCGGAACAATAACGCAAATTCATCCCGGGCCCGTCGTCACAACCTACGAATTCAAGCCTGAGGCCGGGATCAAATACAGCCGTATTACCAACCTGGTGGACGACCTTTGCCTGGCGATGAAGGCCGAGTCAATTCTCATCGACCGCATCCCGGGAAAATCGACGGTGGGCATTGAAGTGCCCAACCTCCACCGCGAGATCATCCACTTGCGTGAAGCGATCGAGTCCAGCGAGTTTGCTGCCTCATCTTCCAAGCTGACCCTCTGCCTGGGTAAAGTCATTACCGGAAAAATCAGAATCACGGACCTCACCCAAATGCCTCACCTGCTGATCGCGGGGTCGACAGGGTCGGGCAAGAGTGTGGCGATCAATTCCATGGTCGTGTCCATCTTGTACAAGTCGAACCCTGATGAAGTGAAGCTGATCATGATCGATCCCAAGCGGCTGGAATTAGGGCTCTACGAAGGCACCCCGCACCTGATGACGCCCATCGTCACGGAGCCCAAGCAGGCAGCCAACGTGCTTCGCCGCGCCACCTTCGAGATGGAAGAACGCTTGAAGAAACTGGCCGAGCACGGGGTGCGCAACATCGAGCAGTACAATAAAATCTTCGCCCCCGAATCCACCCTCAACTTGTTTGACAACAATGGCGTGCCCGAGCACCCGCTGCCTTACATCGTGATCGTCATCGATGAGCTGGCGGACCTGATGATGGTCGAACCACAGGGAGTGGAAGAATCCATCACGCGCTTGGCTCAAATGGCCCGCGCCGTGGGTATCCATTTGATTCTCGCCACCCAGCGCCCCTCCGTAGACGTCATCACCGGACTTATTAAAGCCAACCTGCCGGCGCGCATCTCATTTCGTGTGGCCTCCAAGGTGGACTCGCGAACCATTCTCGATGCCAACGGGGCGGAAGCCTTGCTGGGCCGCGGCGACATGCTCTTCCTGCCGCCCGCCAGCGCCCGCCTGCAAAGACTGCACGGACCACTGGTGACGGAACAGGAAATCTGCAAAGTCGTCGATTGGTGGAAAACCCAGTCGCAACCGCAATACAACGAGGAATTCCTGAAACCCGTGAAGGAGCGCGAGCAGGAAGAAGTGGGAGGGGAAGACGACGAGGAATCGGCGGAACTCGACGCAGTGTACGACGACGCCGTGCGCCTGGTGGTGGAATCCGGCAAGGCTTCCACTTCCCTCCTCCAACGCCGCCTGCGACTTGGCTACGGGCGCGCCGCGCGACTCATCGACATGATGCAAAAGGACGGGATCGTCGGCGCCCCCGATGGCTCCAAGCCGCGCGAGGTCCTCAAACGTCCCGAATGGCTGCGCGAAGTGGACGAGTCGCTGCGGTAGTGTCCTGTCAAGCTTAATTCTTGACCGTTCCCTGCACACGAGTCATTCCCGCGAAAGCGGGAATCCAGACAGCCCACCGCGCATTGCCGAAGGCTCGCGGAGTGGATTCCTGCTTTCGCGGGAATGACTGCGACTTCGAGCGCTCGTGTCTCGCAAGTCACACCGCCGATGGTCATGGACACCAAGCTCACGGATTCTTGACAGGGAATCAAATCAGCCCCAGAATAACTGCATGGCGCCGCGGTAGCTCAGGTGGTAGAGCGCAGCCCTGAAAAGGCTGGCGTCGGCGGTTCAACTCCGTCCCGCGGCACCATCCCCACGTCACAATTCAGAATCGTGAAAGAAAGTGAAACCAGCCGAGGGCTTCGTGCCCTTCGACTCCCTGGGTATCATGAGACTTCATCGCCAGCGTCCCAAGATGCGTGTTCACCATTCCTTGTTGGCGATACTTAAACATAACCTCTCCAGTAAGCGTGCATGAGCGGGAAGCTGCCCGGGAACGTTCCAAAATTAGGCGGCAAGGTGTAGGCTCCAGCCTAGCTAAGCTTCGAAAACCGAAACCCTGGATGCGCTGGCGGCGACAATTCGTCTCTTCCACGAGCCCGGCCTTTCAGGTTAGCCTTGGAGTCCACAGGGTGGCAGAATCGTAGGCTGCGAAGCCTACCCCTGCCCTGGCCTTCATATGCCCACTCTCCTGGAGCGAGCGCGTCAAAACGGTGAAACCCACCCCTGGATAATTGCTTTCACGGTGATGCTGGCGATCTTCATGGAGGTGCTGGACACCAGCGTTGCCAATGTGGCCCTGCCTCACATTGCCGGCAACCTCTCGGCCGGAGTGGATGAGAGCACCTGGGTTCTCACTTCTTACCTGGTCTCGAACGCCATTGTGTTGCCGCTCACCGGATGGTTTTCCTCGCTCTTCGGACGCAAACGCTTTTACATGACCTGCGTGGCCATCTTCACCTTCAGCTCCTTGCTCTGCGGACTCGCCCCCAGCCTTCCACTGCTTGTGTTCTTCCGGATTCTGCAAGGCGCGGGCGGGGGCGCGTTGCAACCCATCTCGCAGGCCATCTTGCTCGAAAGCTTCCCAAAGCAGAAGCGAGGCATGGCCATGGCGATCTTCGGGATGGGTGTGGTGATGGCACCCATCATCGGCCCCACCCTGGGCGGCTGGATCACGGACAGCTACAGCTGGCGCTGGATTTTCCTCATCAACATTCCGGTGGGTGTAATCTCACTGGTGCTTACTCTTTTCCTCATCTTTGACCCACCGTACCTCGTGCGCAAGAGCCTTCGCGAGGGAGCCAAGATTGACTACATCGGCATTGGTTTGCTGAGTGTCGGGCTGGGATTTCTCCAAGTGGTTCTCGATAAGGGCGAACGCAACGATTGGTTCGGCTCGGGCTTCATCGTCTGGTGCTCGGTGGTGGCGGCAATCGGCCTCTTGGGCGCCTTCCTCTGGGAGCTCAGCCGAGAAGATCCGGCGGTGGATTTCCACCTGCTTAAGGAACGGAATTTCCTTATCGCTACCCTGACGATGTTCATGCTGGGATTGGTGCTCTATGGCAGCACCGCGTTGCTTCCAATCTTCCTGCAAACCCTGCTGGGGTACACCGCGCTCTTGAGCGGGCTCGTGCTCTCCCCCGGAGGATTCTTGGTGATATTTCTGCTTCCCGTAGTGGGAAAGTTGCTCACCCGGATCGAATCGCGTTGGCTGGTCGTGTTTGGCCTTTCGATGCTGGCACTCTCGCTGTTTCACATGGCGCACTTCGACCTGGAAGTCGATTTTGGTACAGCCATGATGGCGAGAGTTTATCAATCTGCCGGAATGGCTTTCCTCTTCGTGCCCATAAATGTGATGGCTTTCTATTTCGTCCCCAAGGAGAAGATTAATAATGCCACCGGCATCATCAACCTGGCGCGCAACATCGGAGGAAGCGTTGGCATCGCGGGCGTGGTGACGATGCTGGCGCGGCGTGCCCAATTCCATCAGGCGGTGCTGGTGAGCCATATGACTCCGCTCGACTCCGCCTACCAGGCGATGCTGAGTGGCGCCAAGCAAATGCTGCTTGCGCAGGGATCGGATCCCGTTCAGGCGGCCCACCAGGCTCAAGGCCTAGCCTATGGATTGCTAATGCGCCATGCCTCCATGCTTGCTTTCCTCGATGACTTCTGGCTGATGGCTGTCGCCTCCCTGGGCATGATTCCCTTCATGTTCTTGATGAAGAAAGTGCGGCCCCACAAAGAAGATGCGACAGCCTACTGAGCTGAAAATGCTACAGGGGATGACCACCTCGAAGCCTGCGACCTTTGAACCCGTCTACCTGCGGACTTATGCCCGTGGTGAGCTGGCGCGTCGGGTGGCGGGGGCTCTCAAGTTACTGCAATCCTGCACTGCCTGTCCGCGCAACTGCCGAGTCAATCGTTTAGAAGACAAGTTCGCAGTCTGTAAGACGGGCCGTCACGCCGTCGTCTCCAGCCACTTTCCGCATCATGGCGAGGAAAACTGCCTGCGCGGCTGGAGAGGCTCCGGCACGATTTTCTTTACAGGCTGCAACCTGCGTTGCGTTTTCTGCCAGAACTTCGACATCAGTTGGCAGGTGCGTGGCACGCCAGCGCCGCCGCGCAAACTGGCCGCCATGATGCTGGAACTTCAGGCCCAGGGCTGCCATAACATCAATTTGGTGACTCCGGAGCACGTGGCGCCGCAGATCGTGCAAGCCCTGCCTTTCGCCATTGAAGAGAGGCTGAGGCTGCCGCTCGTTTACAACACGAGTGCCTATGATTCCATGGAGAGCCTCGCACTGCTCGACGGCCTCGTGGATATTTACATGCCCGACTTCAAATACTGGGACGCGGAAATGGCGCGGAAGTATTCGAGGGCCCCGGACTATCCTGAGGTCGCCCGCCGCGCCATTAAGGAGATGCACCGCCAGGTCGGAAACCTGGTTATCGAGGACAATGGGCTTGCCCGACGCGGCTTGCTCATCCGCCACCTGGTGATGCCCGAAGAAGTTGCAGGCACGCGAGCCGTGATGCAGTGGATTGCGGATGAACTCTCTCCTGAAACTTACGTCAACCTCATGGCCCAGTACCATCCCGCAGGGAAGGTCTCAAGATCCGACCACGCCGAAATCAACCGGCCCGTTACTCCGGCTGAATACGAGCGCGCCTTGAACGCCGCTTGGCGCGCCGGGCTGAAACGAGTAGAGGTTAGTGGCTAGGGGAAATTGCCGATTTTCGATTGACGATTGCTGATTGAAAAAGCGTTGTGCCGGATTGCTCCGCTGTCATTCGGCAATCGACAATCATCAATCGGCAATGAAGGCCCGGTCTTTGGTTGCGGTCATGCCGCGTGGTGGGGCTTGCCAATCTGCTCCGGGTAGGTTAAGTTTGCGAGTGCAATGAGAACATCATGGCTCTTTTGGCTGGCCAATTATGCCGCCGGCATCGCAGCCGCCCTCAGCCTGGGGCTGGTCGCGTTGCTGATTGTGGCGTGGGCTAATGTTTTTTCGTTACACCCTATCCTCGGAGCGGTGCTTACCGTACTCAGTGCTTTTATCATTGCCATACTGATTTGCGCCGTTCCTTACGTTCGGAAAAGGGCGGACGAGCGGCGCCAACAGGAGCCTGAGGAATCTCTGGCTGGTTTGCTCCGGGAAATGAAGCAGGCCCGCACGGAACGCGAAATGCGTGAGAAGCTTCGTGGCCGTATGAGGTAGACAGTATTGCCGATTGTCGATTGTCGATTGAGAGAACCTGCTGCCGATTGAGAGCGCTTCTTGGGAATCGTTCCGCTGTCAGACGGCGATCCGCATTCGTCGATCAGGCAATCGACAATCGGCAATCGGTGATGGGGGGCAGGATGGTGAAGAGACCTTCCGTCGTCTTGTTTGTACTCTGCCTGCTGGTTGGATCGCTTGCAGCGCAAGAGCCTGTGGGGATGACCCGGCCGGCGACGACTCAAGTTCCCACCGACAAAATCAAGGTCCGCGTTGAGCTGGTCAACGTTCTGATGACAGTGACCAACAAAAAGAATCGCCTGCAGATTGATCTGGCCAAGGACGACTTCCGCGTTCTTGAGGATGAAAAGCCGCAGACGATACGTTATTTCAGCCGGGAAACTGATCTGCCCCTCCGCATCGGGGTCCTGGTTGACACTTCCACTAGCATTAGTGACCGCCTGCGTTTCGAGCAGGATGCCGCCATCGATTTCCTAAACACCACACTGCGTCCTGGCAAGGACTCGGCCTTCGTGGTGGCCTTCGACGAGCAGACGCATGTGGTGCAGGATTACACCGACGACCTGGAAAAACTCTCAGAGGCGATCCGGAGTCTGGCCGCGGGCGGCGTGACCACGCTCTATGATGCCATCTATTTCTCCTGCCGACAAAAGATGCTCATCTTTCCGCCTCCGGAGCCCTATCTCCGCCGCGTACTGATCATCATCAGCGACGGCCAGGACAACGAGAGCGAACATACGCGCGAGGAGGCGTTGGCCATGGCGCAACGCGCCGAGGTGACCATCTACGCGATCAGCACCAACGGCACGGGCTTGCCGGGACACGGTGACAAGGTTTTGCGGCGCCTGGCAGAGCAAACCGGAGGCCGGGCCTTCTTCCCCTTTAAAGACAGCGAAACGGTTGCGAATTTCCAGGAAATCGCCCGCGAACTCCGCAGCCAATACAGCTTGGGGTACATCTCCACCAACCAAGCCCACGACGGAACTTTCCGTACGATCACCATCGAACCCCTTCAGAGGGGCTTGCAGGTGCGCGCCAAGCCGGGGTACTACGCACCTTCGGAGTAGCCAGCCCCGAACTTCCCAAAGGGATATGAGTTGGTGTAAGGTGTTGTATTTCCGGGACCGCTATAGGGAAGCCCCGGATGATGTTTGGAATTCCGGATCAGCGAATCCGTACAAATCTAAGGAGATCATTTGATATGCCACTCGTATCCATGCGTCAATTGCTCGACGAAGCAGCCCAGGGGGCCTATGGGGTTGGCGCTTTCAACGTCAACAACATGGAGCAGATCCAGGCGATTATGGAGGCGGCTCGCGAGACCAAGTCTCCCGCGATCGTTCAGGCCAGCCGCGGGGCACGCAGCTACTCACAGGATCGATTCCTCTATCACCTGATGCTGGCGGCCACCGAACTCTACCCCGAAATTCCTATGGTGTTGCACCTGGACCATGGCAACAGCGTGGAGACATGCAAATCTGCCATTGCCATGGGCTTCACCAGCGTCATGATGGATGGCTCGCTGATGCCGGACGGCAAGACGCCCTCAACCTTCGAATACAACGTGCAGGCTACGCGCGAAGTGGTGGAGACGGCGCACTCCAAGGGCATCACCGTGGAAGGCGAAATCGGCTGCCTGGGCGGCATTGAAGACGGCCACGGCGCCGGCCTCGATGCCCTCAGCCACCTCACCGATCCCGACCAGGCGGTGGAGTTCGTTCGGCAGACTGGTGTGGACGCGCTCGCCATCGCCATCGGCACCAGCCATGGCGCTTACAAGTTCGCCAAGAAGCCCACCGGAGAAACACTCAAGATGGACCGCCTCATCGAGATCCACAAGAGGCTGCCCAACACGCACCTTGTCATGCATGGATCGTCCAGCGTTCCGAAGGACTTGCAGGATATCATCAACCAGTACGGCGGCAAGTTGAAGCCCACCTGGGGCGTGCCGATCGAAGAGATCCAGCTCGGTATTAAGAACGGCGTGCGCAAGATCAACGTGGACACTGACAGCCGGCTGGCTATGACGGGCGCTATCCGCAAAGTTTTGTGGGAAAAGCCCGAAGAGTTTGATCCCCGCAGCTACCTGAAGCCCGCCCGCGAGGCGATGAAGAAGGTCGTAGCGCAACGCATGACGCAATTCGGCCAGGCTGGCCACGCGGGCGACTATGCGCCCATATCGCTCGAGGAAATGGCCAAGCGGTATCGGGAACAGCACGTCGCTGCCTAACAGACAACCCTGTCATTCCCACGACGCTGTCATGCCGATCCCGCGACTGCGGGACCGAAATGACAGCTAGTGTGGTTCTTATGCTAGACCAGGAGGCTCTTATGCAAGATGGGGACTGGCGGCCTCCTACTGCGGGGCTGCAGTTGTTGAGCCCCCGCCTGGCCGGTGCCCTCCCATGCGCCCGGGCCCGTGCTGTTGCATCTCGTCAAACTTCTTTTTCTGGTCGTCGTTGAGCAGGTTGCGAATCTTGCCGTTGCTCTCTTCCCTTATGCTCCTCATCTTGCCCCATCTGTCCGGTCCTGAAAGAGAGGTGTCGGAACGCAGGCTTTGCATCTTCTGCTGCCTGTCTTCAAGGATAGGCTTTATCTGGCTCTTCTGATCGTCGGTGAGCTTCAGCGTCTTATCCAGGCTTTGGAGTTCCTCATCGGGGCTCGTCTGATGCCCTCGACCCATATGCTCGCCGGATGGGCCGGCCTGCGCATTAGCCCGAACTCCACACAATGCCACTCCTAAAACGAGCAACCCACTCGCCACAATGGTAAGCAATCGTTTGTACATCATCATCCTCCTCCTCCTCGGAAAAATCCTGCCATAAAGGGGGACGTATGAATGTCGAATCAGGTTTCACCCAACCGGGAAATTAGTTGCCGACGGAAAACCGCGGGCGCCCGGTCCCACGGTCAGGGATGGGCTGTTATTCGCCTCATCGCTACGGTCTGGAGAGCGTGGGAAACTGCTTCTGAAGTTTTCGCAACTTGGGCAGATCATTGGTAACGATATAGGGGTTGTCGGGATGAAGTGCGAGGAAATTCTGGTGATAGAACTCCGCGGGGTAAAAAGCCTGGAGAGGGACAACTTGGGTCACAATCGGCTTTCGGAAAACCCCGGCTTTGTTGAGTTGGTCGATGTAGGCCAGAGCAATCTGCTTCTGGTCCTCATTGGAATAGAAGATCACGGAGCGATACTGAGTTCCCTCATCCGGACCCTGGCGATTCAGTTGGGTCGGATCATGCGCCACCGAGAAGAAGACCCTGAGCAAATCGGCGTACGAGATCTTTGATGGATCATAGGTGATCTTCACGGACTCGGCGTGCCCCGTCCTGCCCGCGCTCACAACCTCGTACCTCGCGGTTTCCGCGCGTCCTCCTGAATAGCCTGCAACCACGCTCTTAACACCCTTCACGTGCTCGAACACAGCGTCCACACCCCAGAAGCATCCACCGGCAACAACCGCCGTCTGTTTACCCTCGGTGGCTGAGGACGGAACCTCTCCCGCGAAGGCTGGAACCTGGCCACGCGCTGTGCTGGACGCGGCCGCACCGGATAGAGAAAGAATGAGCAGGCCTCCGAAAGACCGGAAGCGGTTTGCGCTAAAGTTCGACATGGTTGGATCTCCGTTGTTCGATTCCTGCGCTTGGGGATGGTTTCCCGATTCGCCCTCGTACTCCTTGCACCTTCATTGGATGGCGAAATCGGCGCAAAGTCTCGCGGGTATCTGCCTATGCTGCCCCCTGGCTTCGGGCGTCGGAGCCCCAAACTATCGCGCTGGCGCTTCCACCAGCACCAGGCGCTGAAGGCTCGAGGGGTTGTGAATACTGGCGCGAAACAACTGATCCGCTTTGGAAGTGAAAACGATCCGTTCTTCTTGCTCAACCGCCTGAGGCGAAGGAAACACTTTCTGCACGTTGCATGCAAAGCCGATCTCATACCCGGCCGCAAATCTTCCGCCGTCGAAGAACGACACGGGAATGGCGATGTCGCCCGCGTAGCCGCGGGCGGTCTTCTTCCAGGCGCTCTTGATCTCCCGGTTGTAATCATGCTTATGGGGCCGAAGCGGCAAATAATCCTCGTCGGAGAAAACGCTCGGCTCCACCTCCTTGAAATCGCCCGGGCTGAACCAAAGCGAGTATTCATCGCCTGCCGGGTGGACGGCCAGGAAGTTCTTTCGGAAAGCTGTTTCCAAGACGATCTCGAACCCGTCTCCCTTCTCGATGCCTCGCTCGAAGAAGGGCTGATAGAGCTCGGGGTTGGTAACGTCCACTCCCACATAGAGGTAGTCATCGTCCCACCCCAACGCCACGCGCGCCGACAACTGCGCCGGCCCTTTCCAGAGGTTCCTTCCTGTCCGGATCTTCGAGGCGCTGTCGAGCACGTACAGTGGCCCGTTGTCCCACTTCCCAAAATCCCCGTCGATGTTCGGCTTTGTGGCCAACCTGGGTGCGGTTGACAAATCATAATCCTCCCGCCAGCGGAGCTTTCCGTCCGCTAAGCGCAGAAAGGCCGGATCAGCCATAACCTCGGCCAGTCGTTCGCGGGTATTTTTCGGGAAGGGAGAGATTTCCTTGACCAGGTTTTCAAGGCGCGGTTGGCTGCGAAGTGGTCGCAAAGCCGAATCGAGCTGGGCAATACCTGAATCGATTTTGGCAGCATCAATGGGGTAGCGGCGCTCAAGGAACAGGGGGGTGAAAATGTTTTCATCCCACCCGTAGTCACCATAGGTTTTTAGAAAGGCCGACAGGAGTTGGAAGGCCTTCTTTCCGAACTGGCTTTCGACGGCATGTCGCTGGGACTTCGCCGGATCGTAAGCCTGTGAATTCCACAGGTAGTCGGCGACGGTCTCGAGCGCGATCATCGAGGCGTGGGATTGATTCATAGGGTTGGAGAGGAGTCCTTCCACTGCCACCGGCAAACTCGCATCCCGATATCGCACCGGGCCGAGAAACACCCTCCAGGGGTGTTCATCGTTGACGGGGAAGTTATCCCAAAGCAGCGGCTTGCGCCCCAGAAACCCGCCCCACTCCCGCGCCTGGGCGAGAGTGATGGCCGGTGACTCGACCTGCGTGCCGGTCCACATGATATTCACGCCGGGATTTACTCCGGCCCCCAGTTCCTTTATGTAATCGCGGCTGCCCCACTCGTTGGTGTAAACGGTGGGCGTGACCGTTAGATGGTTCTCGGCAGATTGCGATTTGAGGCGCTGGTATAGCTTGTTGATCAGGTAAACGTGCGCCTCGGCCAGAGTCTTGAAGCGCGCCTGATCCACCGGATTCTGAAGCTCCTGGGGAACGTCATCCAGGAAGAGGGCGTAACAGGAAACACCCAGCTTGCCTACACTCTCGAGCTTGCGGGTGAGGACACGAAAATCTTCGTCGCTCGAGTAGGTCATGGAAAGGCCCGGGCTGATCGCAAAACAAAAGTCCACGAAGTTGGCATGGGACGCCTTGACCAACTCCGCAAGACGCTTCAATTCATCCGCTGGATAAGGGTCGCGCCACAGCTTCCGATGATAGGGGTCGTCCTTGGGCGCGTAATAGTGAACATTCATGCCGTGCTGACCTTCGAAACGCAAGATGTCGACCCGGTCCTGGTGGGACCAGGGAACACCATAGAATCCCTCCACAATGCCGCGCTCAGGAAACGATGGGAAGTCTGAAATGACCACCTCAGTCCCCCCTTTTTCCACGCGAATCGCTTGAGGGCGAGGCACCAGATTGATGGGCAAGCTGGAGGGCCAAATCACCAGCAAATCGGGAACCCGCAGCAAGGCGTGATGAAACCCCACTGCCGTGGCTGCCGTAATGCGCAGTCGATTGGGCACGGAAGCGCGAGGGTAGGAGGCTTCCAGGATATAGCCTTCGCCCGTCAATTCGCGCGCCGACTCCATAGGAAGAGCGCTGCCCTCAAACCTTAAGGCCTTCACAAAGGAGTTAATGTTCCGTTCCTCGTGAAGTTCGATGACCAGGTTCCCCGGGTGCCGACCGTAGCGCTCCGCCTGACCTGGACTGGGGAAGAACCGGATCAAAGCTTGGTCGCGCGCCGCCAAGGCTTCAAGCTGGCGCAGAATTCTGGCATCAACCCCCGGTGGCGCGGCCACAGCCCAGGTGTGATCTCCACGGGCAGCGCCCAACAGCAGCGCGGCCGAGAGCAAGAACGATACCAAGATCATGAAGGCGATGCGCATGGTGTCCTTCCTGCGCGGAGGTAGCGCCGCCTGCCCTGGTCTCGCCAAGCGGGATGGGTCTCGGCGGCAGTCATCGTAGGTCGCTGTTCCCCGAAGGGGACCAACATGAATAGCCGTGGGTGAAACCCGCGGACAATAACGAGTCAACAAACGCCCGGCCCTGAAGGGGCCGAACAACCCTGGACAGCCTTTTCCGGGGTTGGGCAGTCCTGCCCTGCGGGACGAAACCGACTCTCCCCTCTCCCCCATCGGAAAGGGGCTGGGGGCCGATCAGCGTCGCGTCAAAGCCCCCAAAAGTAACATCCCAAAGCGGCTCTGCCGCGACCCTGGGGGGCGAGGGATCCCGATTGAGCTGAAATTGTGATCACGTAGCAACGCCTTAGCGGTCCCCGGCCCCCTGAGCAGCGTGAGTTTCGGACCGGTGGGGGCGGCGCTTTTGATCTTGCTGCCCGGTTCGGTCTTTCACAGACGCCAGTGTCCAGAATTTGGGATCCTCAAGTCCCAATCGCCACGCCGCAAACCCTCGTAGATGATACTTCTGCATCAATTCCAATTTCGCTTCCAAGCTCGTGCTGTCTTCATACCAGCCGGTATGTAGACCGGAGTCGCTGCTGTACTGGAACCATGGCGTGCGCCACCGTTCGTCCCAGAGGCGTTCGACGCTCAACTGCTCCATCTGATTCTGTGCTTCTGTAAAAGCCAGGGTTCGCGCCGAAGTTACGTCGCCACTTTGTATCCACTCCCTGCCGTAGAAGGGGATGCCGAGCAGGATCTTACGGCAGGGCACGCGCGAGGTGGCGTATTCGAGGGCAGCCTTGACCCAGTCATAACCAGCCACCGGTCCGGGAGGAGTGGTGCTGTTGTGGTGGTCGTAGGTCATCAGTGTCATGAAGTCAACCACCCGGCCGAGGGCGCGGAAATCGTAAGGAGCTCCCCACTCGCCGCTGTGGAATTCCTGTGAGGGATCGGCATCGGGGTAGATATCGGAGAAACGCGGAACCACGGCGATGCTGAGCAGCCTGCCGTCGCTGTGCAGCCGCACGGCCGCGCGCTGCACAAACTGTGTGTAGTAGCTTTTGTCCTCGGGATCGATGTACTCCAGGTCGAGCTGCCAGCCGACGAGATTATCGCGCTTGGCAAGATAGGCCAGGTAAGTCACGGCCCGTTGCTGGGCCTTTGCGCTGCGAAGCAGGGCGCTGGCCACGCCCCGGTCAAAGCCTGGGTTGACGACCAGCGGCATGACTGGAACCTTGCCTCGCCTTGCAGTGTCCAGAATTCCGGAAGGAACCTCGCCATGCACGAAGCCCTCGGTATCCACCCAAAACGACTGGGGAGCAAGCAGGGCCATCTCCGAAGCATGCTCCTCCAAAGACTTGATGCCCCGTGTGTCCGGGGAATAGTAATACATTGACAGCGGACGAGCCCCCAGAACGCGCCAGCGCGCCCTAACCAAGGTTGCATCGGGCTTGGCAACAGGCTTCGAGGCGACACTTGGTTTCTGGGCCGCCGCCAAGCTGGCAAATCCCAAGACGAGCAGGGCCATCGCTGGCCATAACGGCGTAGCGCCGCTCCCGCAGGGCGGGGCGGCACGCATGGGTTGCGGGATCACCTGGCGCGTTTCCATATCCTCCAAAGAAAGTATGCGGGAATGCCGCTGCCGACCAGCGCGAGTCCCCACACTGAATCCGACCATTGATGACGCAAAGTATTGACCACCACCATCACTGACAAAATAACAAAAATGGCCGGTACGAAAGGATATCCCCAGGTACGATAGGGACGCGCCAGGCCGGGCATGCGGCGGCGCAGGATGAAGATGCCGGCGGTGACCAGAGCGTAAAAGAGAAACTCGGAAAAGATCACCTTGGTGAAAAGGCCCTGGTATTGGCCGGTTAGCGCCAATAGGCCGGCGATGACGCCCTGGGCTGCGATAGCAGCCACCGGCGTGCGGAAGCGAGGATGCACGCCTGCCAGAAATTGCGGGAAAAGCCCATCGCGAGCCTGGGCGTAAGGGACGCGCGAGCCCGACAGGATGGAACCATTCAGCGCCGCAAAGCACGAGATCATTACGCCGACGGCAATGAACGTTCCGCCGGCTTTACCCATGAATTGCCGGGCTGTGTCCGCGGCGACCGTGTTGGTCAATGCGATCTGCGTGGGGGATAAAACGTAGAAGTACGCGATGTTGACAAGAACGTAAACAATTATCACCAGCAGCGTGCCCAAGATGAGAGCTAGGGGCACATTTCGCTGCGGGTTCTCCACCTCCCCGGCCACCATACTCAGGTTGTTCCAGCCGTCGTAAGCCCACAGCGCGGCAACCGTGGCCGCGCCGAAAGTGGCGAGAAGGCTCGCCTGAGATCCAAACTTTACGTGCGTCCGGAAGTGCTCGAATGATCCATGGCCAAGAGTCAGGCCAAGGACAATGAGGATGAACAGCACGAGCAGCTTTGCGGCCGTAAAAAGGGTCTGGGTGCGGCCGCTACGGCGTACGCCCAGGATGTTCAGGCCCGAAAGAAGCAACACCATAAGCGCCGCGCCGATTTGCAGGCCGGTCAACTGCAACGTCGCGGAGTGACCTGCAATTTGCACCGGCGCTTGCCAGAGGACTTCGTTGAGGCCAGGGAAGAAATAAGCCAGGTAGATCACGAAGCCGGTGGCGATGGTGGCAATCGAGCCGCTCTTGGCCAGTACAAACTGCGTCCAGCCGTAAATGAAGCCCATCATCGGTCCATAAACCCGATGCACGTAGACGTATTCGCCACCCGCCTCCGGAAGCGCTGCCCCCAACTCCGCGTAACCCAGCGCCCCAAACAAGCTGAGCACGCCGGCAAGAATCCACACCACGATGACCACTAGAGGGGAGCCTACCTGCCGAAGCATGATGCTGGGCACCACGAAAATCCCGGTCCCAATCATGATTCCGGCTACCACCGAAGTGGCCCCGTAAACGCTCAACCCTTTGACCAGTTCCCGCCGTTTTTCCATTGTCAGACCGGTATGTGGCAGGCGGTAGGTGGGGACTAGGGACTGGGGGCTGGGGGTTGGGGAAGCGCAGCCTACCACCACTGCTTTCCAAGAGCCGCAGGTCCGGAAAGCGGGACCTGCGCTACCCCCCCTCCACTGCCCACTCCCTACTGCCCACTGCCTACTGCCCACTGCTTACTGCCTACTGGTCTCCGCCGAGCCGGAGCCCGAAAGGGCAAAAATCAGGGCAATTTAAAGTTGCCTCTGAACCCGCTCTGCCATTGTGAGGCAGGGGGTGCCTCAGAGGCAAGGCCCGGAGAAAATTAGCCCAGGGAACGAGGCTTGAGTTGAGAGTTGCTTTCCCTTTGTTAACCACCTTTCTTTTCAACAACATTCCCGCCTTAGACAGCTAAGTGCCTGTGTTTTCATAGACATTCCGGCTTAGGGCCGAGTTTTCCACAGCGGTCGTTTGTTTTCATAGAGATTCCCGTATTGATCGTTCAATTTTTGAAGTTAGTGTTCCCTCTTTCCTTGATGAGAAGACACTTTGTCGCAGGCTACTTTGCGGGCCAAGAGTCCCGCCAACTCGAACTCCCCCTCAACCGCAGCAGGCAGCCGGCAGCAAGCAGAAGGCAGTCGGCGCTGGCCAGAAGTAAGGAGGTAAATGGCAATTCATAATTCACCATACAATTCAGCATTTTTCTCCACAACCCCACCTACTAACCTAGCCTATCTTGTTGTGCTTGTCAAGAGACAGGAAGTCTGTTTCGGTGCGTCAACTGACGGATTGGGGTGAGAGTGCTTGATTGTTTCACGGCTTCTCACGGCCTCGCCTACAGTCTGTCGCCAGCCATGGCGGGCTGTGCAGAGGACCCCACTTTTCACTCCTCCGCCTTTCACCAAATTTATCCCGCAGCCAGCGCAATTCTGTCCATTGACAAGTGCAGTAATGCTGCTATGCTTGCAGCGCACGTCGCGCTTAAATCGCCTCGACTTGTGAGGGTTCTCTTCGGGAGGTAGAAGGCCCACCGGCCTGTCATCATGGTGGGGACCAAGAATGCCGATATTCCATCAAACGGACAAAGGAGGTCCTATGAACAGATTACGTGTCACGTTGGACGGTCGGAGGCGTTTTGCATTCCCGGCCGCAATGGCCGTGGCATTTGTTCTCCTCGCGGGGACCGCGAACGCGCAGGTTTTGACGGTGCGGTGCGTCCCCAGCCACACTATAAGCTCAAGCTGTAGCGCCACGGACTACACCAGCATCCAAAATGCCGTGAACGCCGCCGTATCTGGCGACATCGTTCTCGTTGGGCCGGGCACGTACAAGGAGTATGTGACGATCAGCACCGATTCTCTCTCCCTCTTCGGTGCGCAAGCTGGCAGGGATGCACGGGAAGAGCGTGACGATTCCAAGAAGGAATCGATCGTGGATGCAAGCACGACGGGGAATCCTACGTTTCACATAACCGTGCCCTTTGTGGTCATCGATGGTTTCACTATCCGGGGGGGGAGTGGGTCTTCTATTCCCGCGGGTGTTTTCCTTGAAGGCCCCGCGCCGGTATCAGGGTTGCAAATCGCCAACAACATTATCGAAGACAACGGCGTTGGGGTTGTCCTGTTTTCGGGCCAGGGGGATGTGGTAGAACGCAACCTCATCAAAGACAACAACGCGGGATCAGAAGGGGCCTCAGGCTACGGCGTTGTTGCCGAAGGCGGCGGAGCCGAGGGCATCAATGATAACAAGTTCTCCGGAAATCATGCCCTCGCCATCGCCATCTACCAGGAAACATTTGTCACGATAACAAACAACACCTCAGAGGACGATGGCGCGTTCGTGGCTTCTTTTGCTACACAAGGCGGCCTAATCAAGCACAACCAGGGCAGGAACTTTGGCGCCAAGGGGGTTTTGCCGGTGATTGTGGATGATATCCCCGCGGAGGCTGATGCGGCAGTTAACATCAGTTTTGGAAATCAACTCCTCGAGATCAGTGACAATGATCTAGAAGAGGGAGAAGGCTCCGTCAGCAACGGCATCGCGTTCACCGCTGCTTTCGGGACCTCTTTCGAAAGCTTTACGGACAGCGAGGGCGTGGTCATAAAAAACAACCGTATCAAGGGATTCAAGAGCAATGGCATCGTGGCGGAGACGGACCCGACGGCCACCACGGGCATGACGCGCTATTCGTCCATTGTAGGCAACGAGGTGGAGGACAACGGCCAGGATGGGATTTTCATCGAAGGGGCCGGCGTATACAATTCCAACATCTCGTTGTTCGACAACGAGGCGGAAGGCAACCACGTGTTTGACTGCCAGGACACTTCGGTTGCGACCAGCCCTGGCTACACGCTGGGGACTCACAACACTTGGTTCAATAACATCGGCAATTTGAGCTACCCGAAGGGACTCTGCACGCCCGGCAGGGGGCACGAGTGGCGTTGATCGAGATTGACTCCTTCTTTAGCCCCGCAGGGCGAAATCCGGCGGAGGCGAGACCAGGGCGCCAGCCCTGGGTCCGGAAAGCCCTCTGGTTTGCGGGAGCCCCAGCGGGGCGAAAGAAAACGTCTCGAGGCACGAACTCTCGCTGGTTCTGTCGCCCCTTCCAGGGCTTGACCCGCGCTGAGGCTTGGTTTCCCAGGGCTTGCGCCCTGGGCTAAGTTCTGTCGCCCGCGAGGCGGGCTCCCCGGACCACCCTTGTGCTGCGGCCGTAAGCCTTCACAAATAATTCATGCACCAGCGGCAGGACTCCCACTCTTATCTCCCACAGCCAGCGCAATTTCTTCGCTTGACAAATGCCGCCATGCTCTTATATTAGAAGCGTTTCTCACACTTAAATCACCCTGACTTATCAGGGCTCTCTTCGGGAGGCGGAAGGCCCACCTACCCATGACGAAATCGGAGGCCAGGAAAGCCAATTTCCTATTGACTAGACAAAGGAGGCTCTATGATCAGGCTACATATCATATGGAATAATCGGAGGCGTTTTGTTGTCTCGGCCGCTATGGGCGCGCTACTTGTTCTTGTCGCCGGAGGCGCCAACGCGCAGGCCATCACGGTGTGGAAGGTGAGCAAGACCAGTTCAAACACTACGTGCTCCTACCCCAGCCAGACCACATGCAACACGATTCAGTCGGCCGTCACCGCCGCTTCGTCCGGCGATGTTATTCTGGTTGGCCCGGGGACATATAACGAGTCGGTGGTGATTATGGATCAAACGACTCCGACGACTTACAGTAGAGATGGGCTCACACTTCTGGGTGCGCAGGCTGGAAGGGATGCGCGGGTAGGCCGGTACGAACCATGGGAGGAATCGATTGTGAATTCGACCGGAACGGGGAATCCAGGGATTACCGTGAACGCGAACTTTGTGGTTATCGATGGCTTCACAATAACAGGCGATTCCGCAGCTATTCCGCCTGCGGGCATAGTGGTTGGATCGAAATCGAGCGGGTACTACTGGGCGCAAATCCTCAACAACATCCTGGAGAATAGCGGCACGGGCGTTTTTTTGTACAGGCCCGGTTCGGACTCTGTGCATCGCTCCCCCTACGCCGTTATAGAACATGACCTTTTCAGGGACAACACGGCGGGGACAGGGGCGAATGTCGGTTTCGGTGTTTTCTCAAGCGGAGCGACGGGTCCCGTCATCACGGAGAACGCGTTCACCGGCAACAAGGCGGTGGCCATAGTCATCAGCGGGGGCGATCATGCGGAAGTAACGAACAACACCTCCGAGGACGACGGCGCGTTCGTGGCCTATGTGGGCGCAATTCAGTCCCTATTCAGCCACAACCGCGGCAAGAAATTTGGCCATAAGGGAGTTGTCCCCGTCGTGATTAATATCAGTTCCCCGGCCTCTACGCCGGCCGGTGCCTATTCCATTTACCCTGACGCAGCGATAGACATCGGTCCCGGTAATTCGCACCTGGTGATCAGCGACAATGATCTGGAAAAAGGAGAAGCGCCCATTAGCAACGGTATAGCGTTCACCAATACTTTCCCTGCTGCTGCCGCCGGAGGCAACCCAACCTATAACTATTACGTCACCGTAGAAAACAATAAGATTAAAGGTTTCCCGGAGAATGGCATCGTGGCGGAGGAGCAGTCCGGGGGCACGCTCATCTATTCCTGGATTCTGGGCAACGAGGTGCTGGACAACGGCTCAGACGGGATCTCCATCCAGGACAGTAACTACAACATCTCGTTGTTCGACAACCAGGTGGAAGGCAACCTCCTTGACTGCAACGACGCTACAACAGGGGGCACCGGCCCTTCGGGGATTACAGACATTTGGCTCAACGACGCCGGCAATTCCAGCAACGTGACGGGGCCTCCGCCACTCTGCACGCCAGGCAGAGGGCACGATCACTAGCGGCGTTGATCGAGATTGACTCGGTTACAGAACGGTAGGTGGTAGGTGGGGGCTAGGGACTGGGGACTGGGGAAGGAAAGCCCGCCCCCACTGCTTTCTGCCTACTGCTTCTGAAGAGCCGCAGGTCCGGAAAGCGGGACCTGCGCTACGCCTGCTCCCCTGCCTACTGCCCTTCCCTGCTCCCTATTCCCTGTTCCCTGCTCCCTACTCCCTATTCCCTAGCCTCCCAGAGCTGGCCGCCCACCCCACAGCGAACGTCACCACCGTTCCGAGGGCGACGTACCACGTCCAGGCGAGGGATGTGCACCCTACCACAACTCCCATGGTGGCCAGGGCGACAAGGGCGCCGGCCAAGGCCCCACGGCTATTGGCGCGCTTGGTAAGAACCCCCAACAGGAAAATCCCCAACATGCTGCCGTAAGGAACGCTGGCAATAGTAAGCGCTAATTCCAGGACGCTGCGGTGAAGATGTTGTGCCACCAGCGCGATCGCCACGAGCACGACGCCCCAAGCCAAGGTCACGGCGCGGGAGACGGCAAGGTAATGCTTCTCATCGGCGTTCGGCCGAACAAACGGCTTGTAAAAATCCACCACTGAACTTGAGGCCAGGGAGTTGAAGGCGGCGCTTAAATTGGCCATAGCGGCAGCGATTATGGCCGCGATCAGCAAGCCTGCCAGCCCGCGAGGCAGTTGCGTCACCACGAAGGTGGGGAATATCTGGTCCGCCCGCGCGAAAGGGCTGGGAGGTGGAAAGTGCTTGTAGAAAGCAAAAAGCACCACGCCCACCAGCAGGAAAAGGGTGAATTGCAGGAGGATGAGCAAACCGCTCGAGAGCAGGGCCGCCTGGCTTTGGGGCCGATTGCGCGCCGCCAGCAGGCGCTGAACGATCAACTGGTCCGTGCCGTGGCTGGCCGTGTTCAGAAACGCTCCGCCCACCAAACCCGACCAAAACAAGTAGGGCTCATGCCAGTTGAAATGGAAGTTGAAGACGGCGAGCTTGTTCCCTTCGGCATGTGCCAGGCGGCTTACCTCTGTCCACCCGCCTGGGATGGCGTGTAGCGCCAGGGCGAGCGCCACCGCGGTCCCCGTGAGATAAATGAGCAACTGGATAACGTCTGTCCAAATCACCGCGGTCAATCCCCCTTCAAAAGTATAGAAGAGGGTCAGCGCTGTGATGACGAGCAGAGCGGCAAGTATGCCACTCTTGAAGATAACCCCAATCACAATCGCGATGGCGAACACGCGAACGCCTTCCGCCAAAGCGCGCGTGGTAAGGAACAGCGCCCCGGTGAAGACCTTCAGCATGCGGCCGAAGCGCTGCTCGATAAGCTGGTAAGCCGTGAACATTTCACCCGCAAAGTATCGGGGAATGAGAGCGAAGCTCACCACCACGCGGCCCACCAGGTATCCAAACACCAGTTGCAGGAAGCCCAGGTTGGAATGGTAAGCGATGCCGGGCGTGCTGATGATGGTCAGGATGCTGGTTTCGGCTGATACAACGGAAAAGGAGATTGCCCACCAGGGCAGGCACCGCCCGCCCAGAAAATAATCGTGCATGGTCCGCTGGCTCTTCCTGAAATGGGCTCCGAAGATGGTGATGCCGCAGAGGTAGGCGATCACCACCAGGAGGTCAAGCCAACTGATTGCCACGCGCGCTCCTTAGAATCAGTGCTCAGCCGTCAGCTTTCAGCGATCAGCATACGGCGTTCAGGAGAGGTCTAACATACCAGTGACGAGTGACGAGTGACAAGTGACGAGCAGAAGTCAAAAGCCAGGAGTCAGAATACTAAGGTTGAGCAGCAAGCAGTAAGCTGTAGGCAGTAGGCAGTAGGCAGCAGGCAGAAATCAGAAGGCCGTGGGGAGGCGAGAGCAATTCAGAATTCATAATTCATAATTACCCCCCACCGCTGATCAATGATTCAATGGCTCAATGATTCGATGGCTCAATGACCCAATGGCTCGATGATTCAATGGCTCAATGACTCAATGATGCAGTCTTCTTTTGCTTCAGCCGTTGGGCGCAGTGAGCGATGATGTAGTGGCGAACCTGATCGGGCATGCGAGGGTCGCGGCAGATGTCCCGTAGGTCGTTGACGGTGATGTCCGGCAGGAAGGCAAGCACGCGAGCGAAAGGGGTCAGCGGATGGCGAATCAATGCCAGACGCAGGTGATAGAGGCGCGACCATCTTTCGTGATGGGAAAGCAACTCCACCAGCACGCCCGGGAGCTCGTCCAGGGCCAGAACGTTGAGCAGGCGACCTTGCGTGAGGTAAGGATTGCTCAAGGCGGCGCGGATCAGCTCTGCATCCTCTGTTACCATCAATGCGGCCGTGACGCGTCCCGAAGCCCGGCGCGCCAGGGTTATCTTCTCGCCGCGAGGGAGGGCTTTCAGCTTCTTCAAGACCGTTTCCTCCGCCACCTTTTTCACCTGCGGGGGCACCGCCGGAGTGTGGCTCACCCGCACCAGGTCGAAAAGGTGGAGGAATTTCAGCAGGGGCAAGGAAACCAGGCGAGGGGTCTTGGGATGACGGACAAGGGCAAGTTTCACGTCGTAACTGCGTAGGGCCTGGGTGTGTTGACCCAGTTCGCGCAGCGCCTCTTCGGGCAGATCCTGGCGCTCCAGCAGGCGGAGCAGATCGTGCTCCTTAAGGTTCGGGTTGCGCGCCAGGGCGAGCAGGACTTCCTTGGCCGTTTCCTTGAAAAACGGCTCGAGCCTGGAGCGGGGGACCACCGCAGCCAGTTCGGCTCGTTCGGCGACTGATGTGGGGGAATGTGCTTCTACCATGCCTTCCTGATTCTAATGGGTCCCTTGAACCGCTGCAACGCCGCACCCATCATCGGGCTTGACTAACAAAACAAAGTCCGCAGTGCAATCCGCCTGAATAGTGGTATGATATGTGTGTCAGCGAGGGAGGCTATCTTTCTCCCGCCGTCAGCATCCAAAGTTAACTGATGAGGAACGTCAATGGCGGGTGAAGGGTAAGTACGATTTTGCTTGAATTGTTCTTCAATCCTTGATATTTGAATGGCGTCATTTTATAGAGTCACTTCGTCCAGCAAGCGTTTACGGCGTGCGCGGGCCGTAAGGCTTGAAGAAGGAAACGAGATGGAGCGCGCACCGATTCTCAATCGAGTCAAAACCCCAACACTGAGGTAGCGTGACAATGAGGAAATCAACTGCGCTTTGGAGCTTCACTCTGCTAGTCAGCCTTGTGGTATGGACGCCTGCGACGCAGGCTGCCGCCAAACCACAGCACATCCTTAGGGGGGCATTCGCTTATCAATGGAATGCGCCTCCGCAAGCAGCACAAGCCAAGAATTGGAAGAGCCGGGATGAATACGACGCGTATACTGCAATGGGCAATGAGAAGGATCCGAACAAGAAGATTTCGCTTGCGGAGGCTTTCCTCCAAAAGTTCTCGAACTCGGATTTCAAGTCGGGTGCCTACCTAGCCGAGATGCAGGCCTATTTCCAGCTTGGCAAGAGCGACCAGGCTATCGAGGCCGCAAAGAAAGCGCTGGAAGGCGACCCCGACAACCTCGACGCTCTGGGGTTTCTCAGTTATGTATTCCCCTTCACGTTCAAGGTTGATGACCCCAACGCTACCGCGAACCTCTCACGGGCGGAGAGCGATGCAAAACATGGCCTGGAGATGCTCCAAAAAATCCAAAAGCCTGCCAACGTTAGCGATGAGCAATTCACGCAGTTCGTGAAGCCCAAACGGGCGGTCTTTAACGGAACCGTTGGTTTTGTCGCGCTGCAGCGCAAGGACTACGCGGCGGCCATCACCTCCTATAAAGCCGCTTCCGAAGACAACCCCAGTGATTGGTACGTTTTTTACCGCATGGGTCTGGCTTATCTGTACTCGAATCCTCACGATTACGACCATGGCATCTGGTATATCGCTCGCGCCTTGGCCCTGGCTAAAGCCGCGCCGGATCCGAACGCCGCGGAGTTCGACAGTTACCTTAAGAAGACCTACGTCGGATATCACGGCAACGATCAGGGATTGCAGGACATTGTGACGCAAGCCGCCTCTTCCGTGAACCCACCCGACGGGTTCAAAGTGGCCGCGATGGAAGCTCCCAAGCACACCGGGAACCCCTTGGTTGATGGCTTTAATGATATGACCTACCCTCTCAAGTTTGGCGGCGAGACCGCGCAAAAAGCCTGGGATTCCCTGAAGGGACAACCCCTCGAGCTGGGAGGGGTTGTGGATAGCGTCGTGAAGGGTTCAGAAGCTGGAACTAATCTGGTTCGTATCGCCATCCTTGACCAGTCCAAGGCCACGCCGGGGGTCTACGACATCGAGGTGAAAGACTCGAAACAGCCCGATGTCAAAAACCTTGAAAGGGGCGACATTGTAAGGTTCAAAGGCACGGCGGATTCTTACACGGCCACGCCCAACCTCGTTTTGACGGTAGTAGGGCAGATTACCGACCCCGACCCGCTGCCTGACAAACCACCGGTTAAGGAAAAACCGAAGCCGAAAGCCCCCGTGCATCACCACACGACCCACACGACCACACAGTAAGCCAGAATTTCCGGACTAAGAAATCCCGCAGCGCCGAGCCAAAAGGCTGGGCGCTGCACTTTTTTGGGGAGGCAAAAACAAATCCGCAGATTGCGCAGATGACGCAGATGAGCGAAGACTGGCGTTAATCTGTGTCATCTGCGGAGTCTGCGGATTACATCCATACGCGGTGCCTTGACCGGATCGTTGCGAGTGTGTTAGGTTGATTGACTTGCATGAATAGCTTTTGTCGCTTGGGGGAGAAAGGTTGGCGACGCCAACAGGATTGGTTTTAAAGCGCACCGCGCTCAATTCTCTGCACAAGGCCCTGGGCGCCAAGATGGTGGAGTTTGGGGGCTGGGAGATGCCGGTGGAGTATTCCGGCATCATCCAGGAACACCTCGCGGTGCGGAGGGCGGCAGGGCTTTTCGATGTAAGTCACATGGGGGAGATCGAAGTCAGCGGGCCTCATGCTTTATCGCTCCTCCAGCACATCACTTCCAACGACGCGTCCCGCCTGAAAGATTTTCAGGCCCAATACAGCGCCTTGATGCATCCAAAAGGAAGCGCCATCGATGACTGCGTGGTGCACCGCCTGGCGAAGGACCATTACTTCCTCTGCGTCAACGCGACGAACACGGACCGGGATTTCGATTGGATGGTTCAGCACAACTCCGTGGGGGCTGAGGTGCGCAACGTTTCCGGCGAGTATGCGCAGCTTGCTCTTCAAGGCCCATGCGCCTTGGGGATCATATCCAAGGTGGCGGACACGACGGTCGCGGGGCTCAAGTACTATTGCTTTTGCCGCACTCGATGCTGCGCTGTGGAGGGCATTCTGGCGCGCACCGGCTATACCGGCGAAGACGGATTCGAATTTTATTTCCCCCCGGCAGAGTCCGAGAAGGTGTGGAACACCCTGATCGAAGCTGGCAAGCCCGAAGGGTTGGTTCCCGCTGGCTTGGGCGCAAGGAACACCCTCCGGCTCGAGGCCGGCTACCCTCTTTACGGCCACGAGCTCGATGAAGAAACTACCCTGCTGGAAGCGAACCTGGGCTGGATCGCGAAGCTTGAAAAAGGCGAGTTCATCGGCCGTGATGTCCTGCTGCAACAACGAGCCCAAGGCACACGCAAGAAGCTGGTGGGTTTTGAAATGAGGGACCGGGGAATCGCGCGCGACGGTCATACAGTTTACGTCGAAGGCAAAGCCGCCGGTTATGTGACCAGCGGTTCGTACGCGCCTTTTTTGAAGAAAAATATCGGCATGGCCTACCTCCCGCCGTACTTGGCTGAGGTGGGGCGGGAGATTGAAGTCGATATTCGTGGAAAGAGGGCAGGCGCGCAGATTGTTCCCCTGCCCTTTTACAAAAGGCAGAAGTAGATCGGGTGATCTGGCGATCGGGTGATCGGATGAACAGAGAACAAGGCGGGCCGAATTTGTTTCTTGTTCAGCCGATCACCCGATCTCCCGATCTTCGGTCCCATGAGAGACGGAGCATCCATGTATCCCCAAGAATTTCTCTACACAAAAGAGCACGAGTGGATTCGAGTGGACGAAAAGATCGGCACCATCGGCATCACTGACCACGCCCAAAAGGAACTGGGCGATATCGTGTACGTTGAGCTTCCGAAGCCGGGTGAACACGTGACCGCCAACGAGAGCTTCGGGACGGTCGAATCCGTGAAAGCAGTCTCCGAGATTTACTCCCCTGTCAGCGGAGAAGTGGCTGCCGTGAACCCCAAGCTACAGAACAATCCGGAGATCCTGAACAGCGATCCCCACGGCGAAGCATGGCTGATTCAGGTGGGGCTCTCGGACCGCAGCGAGATCGAAAAGCTGATGACCGCGGATGAGTATGAAGCTTATATCCAAAAGGAAAAATCCGCCTGATGCGCTATTTGCCCAACTCTGACTCCGACCGCGTCGCCATGCTGAAAGCCACGGGTCTGAGCAGCGTTGAAGAACTCTTCCAGCGGATTCCCAGCGAACTGCGACTCCGGGGTCGGCTCAACCTGCCGGGGCCGCTCTCTGAGCCCGAAATCCTGGCCTTCTTCCGCCAAGCCGCGAGCCGCAGCAGCCGCGAGTATGTCTCGCTGTTGGGCGCCGGAGCGTACCGCCATTACGTCCCCGTGGCCGTGAACGCGCTTCTTTCGCGCGGCGAATTCTTCACCGCTTACACGCCCTACCAAGGGGAGATCGCCCAAGGCACCTTGCAGGCGATGTTTGAATTCCAGACCCTGATGACGCAGCTCACGGGCATGGAGGTCGGCAACGCTTCGCTTTACGACGGCTCCACGGCTACCACGGAGGCGGTCCTGATGGCCATGCGCGTCACACGGCGCAGCCGCGTGCTCATGGCCCACACGGTACATCCGGAATACTGCCAGGTGCTGAAGACCTTCATCAGGCACCAGGGAACTGAACTCCTGCAAGTTCCCTACGGCGAATCGGGCCAGCTTGATCTCGCCAGACTCGAAGCCGCCCTCAATACCGAGACGGCGGCGGTGGTCGTGCAATCGCCCAATTTCTTCGGAACTCTGGAACACACGCCCGAGATTGCGAAACTCGTGCATCGAAGCGGGACCTTGCTGATCGTGAGCATCACTGAACCCTTGTCGCTGGCCATCGTCAAGCCGCCCAGCGCGGCGGACATCGTCTGCGGAGAGGCGCAATCCTTGGGTGTCCCCGTGGCCTTCGGCGGGCCTTACGTTGGCTTTCTGACTGCGAAGGCGAAGTTCCTGAGGCAAATGCCGGGCCGCTTGGTCGGCCAGACGGTGGACACCGAGGGCCGCCGGGGCTTCGTGCTCACCCTGGCCACGCGTGAGCAACACATCCGGCGCGAGAAGGCCACTTCCAACATTTGTACCAATCAGTCGTTGTGTGCCCTGGCCGTGACCATCTACCTCAGCCTGTTGGGGAAAAACGGATTGAGAATGCTGGCTGAACAGAACCTCGCCAAGGCTCATCACGCCGCCAGGCAACTTGCGACTATCCCTGGCTTCACCACTCCATTCACGGGGCCGTGCTTCAATGAGTTCGTTGTCAGGACGCCCGGCGACGTGGACGAATTGCTGGCCGAATTGCAAAAGCAAAAGATCATAGGTGGCCTGAACCTGGAGCGATTCTATCCGGAACTGCGAAACCACATGTTGATCTGCGTCACCGAGACTGTCAGCCGGGAGGCGATTGACCGTACGGCGGAGGTCTTCAGTCGCGCCGCCAGTCTGGGACTGGTCGCTCAAGCGGCAGCGCGCGCTTAGGGATAGGTAGGGGCGAGGCGGCGCCTCGCCCCTACGTCACGACAAGAGGACGAATGCAAAATCGCATCCGTGAGGCACGGCCTCACGTTAACAGAAACGAAAAGCTGATCTTCGAGAGAAGCACACCTGGGAAATCCGGCGTGGACCTCCCGCCCCTGGACGTGCCCCCTGTATCCGCGGAAAAACTCTTGGGCTCGGAGTTCAGCCGGGGCGAAGTCGAGGGCTTTCCCGAGGTCTCGGAACTGGAAGTCATCCGCCACTTCACGCGCCTTTCCTCCTGGAATTACGGAGTGGATACGGGCCTCTATCCGTTGGGTTCCTGCACCATGAAGTACAACCCGCGGATCAATGAAGAGGTGGCGCGCCTGGAGGGCCTTGCCACGGACCACCCCTACGCACCTGAAGCTTTGGTCCAGGGCTGTCTCGAAGTTCTCCACGAAACAGCGCGTTGCCTGCGGGAAATAACCGGCATGGACGCGGTCACGCTTCAACCTGCGGCGGGCGCGCAGGGCGAACTGACTGGCCTCCTGATGATCCGCGCCTGCCTGAGCGAGCGCGGCAACCCGCGGAAATACATCCTGATCCCCGATTCGGCGCACGGAACGAATCCCGCCAGCGCCACTATTTCGGGTTATGAGGTTCAGAACCTCAAATCCGATGAGTGCGGTTGTCTTGACCTTGCCGAACTCGACCGCGCCGTGACGGATAAAGTTGCGGGTTTGATGCTCACCAATCCCAACACGCTGGGCATCTTCGAGTCGCAAATCCGGGAGATCGCCGATTTGGTGCATTCCAGAGGCGGCCTCGTGTATATGGATGGGGCCAACATGAATGCCCTGGTGGGCGTGACGCGCCCGGCGGATTTTGGCGTGGACGTGATGCATCTGAACCTGCACAAGACCTTCAGCACGCCTCATGGCGGTGGCGGCCCTGGCTCAGGGCCGGTGGCGGTGAGTAAGGTTCTTGAACCTTACCTGCCTTTGCCCATCGTCGAGCAGGCGGCGGATGGAACGTTCCATCTGGACTACAGCCGGCCCCGGAGTATCGGCCGGGTGCGTGCCTTCTACGGCAACTTCGGCATGGCCGTGCGCGCGCTCGCTTATATCCAGGCCAATGGCTTCGAAGGCTTGCGTCAGACCACCCAGGACGCCGTGCTTAACGCCAACTACGTGATGAGCCAGTTGAGAGACTTTTTCGACCTTCCTCAGGGCTGCGCATGCCTGCACGAGTGCGTGTTCTCTGACCGGCGCCAGGCGGCGCGCGGCGTCCGCACCAGCGACATCGCCAAGCGGCTCATCGATTACGGCTTTCATCCTTACACCACCGCGTTTCCGTTGATTGTCTCCGGCGCGATGATGATCGAGCCCACCGAGAGCGTCAGCAAAGAGGAAATGGACTCCTTCATCGACGCGCTGCGGTCCATTGCCCAGGAGGTCGAGGAGAATCCGGAGTTTGTCCTCAAGGCGCCTTACACCACGCGCGTCACGCGCCTGGATGAAGCCGCCGCGGCGCGCAAGCCCGTCCTGCGCTGGAAACCTTCCCACTAGCCCTGCCTCTGGTCTTCAGTCGTAGCACGGCCGCCCGGCGCCGGCGCCAGCCTGGGGTCGTCCTTCACATGGACTCGTCCTCCGCTTGACTGTCCACCACAGGTGTAATAAGAAGAGATGGCTGTCATCGCGCTGGAGGCCTCATGATTTTCCCTCATCGACGTGATTTTCTGAAACAATCCGCTGCTCTGCTGGCTCTGGGAGCTGTACCCTCAGCGGGCCAGCAAGTGCAACCAGGTCGCCAACCTGCGGCCGACGAGGCGTTCTCCACTTTCCAGGCCAGGCGCCGCCAAGAACTCTGGAGCCTGCTCGGCGACTTGCCTTGGGCTCACAAACCCGGCCCAGCCACGCTAGTGAAAACCGAGAAACACGATGGCTACACTCTCGAGAGACTGGTCCTGGATCTTAATGGCATCGAACCGGTCCCGGCGCTCCTGTTGATCCCGGACGAGCGCCAGAAGCCAGCTCCGGGACTGCTCTTCATCCACTGGCACGGCGGAATGTATGACCTCGGGAAAGAACAACTGCTGGTGGGAGTAGAAGCCCAGCCTGCCTATGCACCAGTCTGTGTGCAAAAGGGCATCGTGACGCTGGCCATCGATAGCTGGTGTTTCGGCGAACGCAAACGCGAAGCCAACGGCCGCACGGGCGAGGAAGATGCTTTCAAGTTGATGCTCTGGAGTGGCCAGGTACTCTGGGGAATGATGATGTTTGATGAATTCCGGGCGTTCGATTACCTTGCCAGCCGGCCGGGGGTTGATCCCGGGCGACTGGGAGTGCTGGGCATGTCGATGGGCTCAACCAAGGCCTGGTGGCTGGCTGCCCTTGAACCGCGCGTCGACTTATGCGTGGATATCTGCTGCCTCACGGATTTTGAGGAATTGATCAGGACTCACAACCTGAAAGGCCATTCGGTCTACTACTACGTGCCCTCCTTGCTGAAACACTTCCAGACTTCCGAGATCAATGAGTTGATCGTTCCTCGTCCTCGACTGAGCGTGAACGGCCGCCGGGACTTGTTAACGCCGCCCGCCGGTGTAGAGCGGGTCCGGGATTACCTGCTCCCACTGTATCAAAAATACGGAAAGCCCGGCGACTGCCGGATCGAGCTTTTCGATTGCGGACACGTTGAGCTGCCGGAGATGAGGAAGCTGATTCTGGAATGGATGGACAGCAGGTTAGTGGAAAAACCCCCTGAAGTGTCATCGCTTTCGGCCCCCTACATATGGGGGCCATAATTCCGGAAAAGCCCACCACATTGTGGTTTTTGCTTTACTTCCCTCCTTTTTCGTGCTAATTATTCTGTGAAGTTGTTGGGGATGCTCGCATCAGCCTTTTCGTGCGCGCCAGAAGGTAAGCTTGGGCCGGGGCGAGCGAGATCAGCGCCGGAACGTCTTTGCCACATCAGGTGGCGAAACATGATGCTGAATCTGCGTCGGCCACATCGCTCGCCCTGCACAAAATATTTAGCGATGCTTCTGGCTTCCATTCCAACGCGAGCGCAGGCTCGCACCTCCTTGGAAAAACCAGAGGGGAGGTGTGTAATTTGTATAAACTAAAAAAACTCGAGCTGCTGGGTTTCAAGTCATTCGGGGATCGCTCGCGGCTTGAATTCGCGGATGGCGTTGCGGCCATTGTGGGGCCGAACGGCTGCGGCAAATCCAATCTGTCAGACGCCGTCTCCTGGGTTCTCGGAGAGCAGAGCGCGAAGAGCCTGCGCGGCGAGCGCATGGCTGACGTCATCTTTAACGGCACAGGCACAAGGCCTCCCACGAGCATGGCGGAAGTCAGCATGACGCTCGTCGACCCCGAATACAACGAGGCAGGCTTTCCCGAAGAAGAGCAAGAACGCCAGCAAGTGGAGGCGCAAGAATCTGAACCTGAGGCGGCCGATAACGAGGGCGAGGGAGAGTGGAGCCGACCGCCCAAGCTTCGCCATCGCGCCGGCGAGATCACGGTCACACGCCGGCTGTTTCGCTCCGGCGAGAGCGAGTATCTCATCAACGGCCAAGTCTGCCGCCTGCGCGACATCCAAGACTTGTTCATGGGCACCGGACTGGGCCCGGAATCTTACGCCATCATCGAGCAGGGGCGAATCGGGCAGGTCCTGAGTTCGCGGCCATCGGACCGGCGCCTGATCCTGGAAGAAGCAGCGGGGGTTTCCAAGTTCAAAACGCGCAAACGGCTGGCGGAGGCCAAGCTGGAATCTTCGCGGCAGAACCTGGCGCGCATCGCCGACATCCTGGAGGAAGTCACCAAGCAGGCGAACTCGCTGAAGCGCCAAGCCTCCAAGGCGCGGCGATTCAGGGAATTTCACGACGAGCTGCGCGCGCGACAGAAAGTGGTTCTCACCTCACGGTGGGTGGCCCTGGATGCGCAATGCGCCCGCCTGGGGGATGAAGTGGCCCAGGCGCAGGAAGCGTGCGGGCTGGCGGCGCAGCGGCTCGAAGCCCTGGAGCTGGAGCAGAAGGCCGCCACAGAAAAGCACGAGGAGTGGGAGCGCCAGCTCACGCAATTGCGGGAGCAGATCGCGCAAAGCAGCCTGGAGCGCGAGCGGTTGCTCTCGCGCTGCGAACAAGTCCGCCAGCAGGCGGCGAGCCTGGAGGGACGGGACACGGACGCGGCTCGGGAAAAGGCGGATTTCCAGACCCAACTGGCTTCACTGGAACAGCAGAGCAAGGAAAGTACCCTCCAGTTCGAACAGGTCCAGCAGGATTGGACGGCGGCGCAAGGAGCGCGGGCGCAACTGCTGTTGCGCCAGGACTCATTAAGCCTCCAGGTGTCAGCATCGGAGGAGCAGGTAGAGTCATGTCGCCAGGCCATGCTTGCCGCCGTGAGCCATGCGGCGGAGCTTCGCAACCAGCTTGTGCAGGTTGAGGAAGCGGGCTTAGCGCTCTCCCGCCAAGCGACGCGCACCGAGTCCGAGAAGCAACGCGTGGAGCGGGAACACCAGCGCTGGGCAGGCGAGCTGGAGGTTTTGATCGCTGCCCAGCAGCAAGACACGACCTCGCTGGCAGACTTGGCGACGGCGCTGAGCGAAACCGTGGCGGCGCTCGAACAGGCGCGTGGCGAGGAAGCTTCCCTGCGATCAGGTCTTGAGACGCTTCGCCGGGAACACTCCGGGGTCGTGGCGCGCAAGCAGGCGCTGGAGGAATCGCTGTCCCGTCACGCTTACAGCACGGAAAGTGTGCGGCGGCTGCTCACGGGGGAGATCCCCACGAACGGGCATCAGTTCCATCCCCTCGGCGTGCTCGCCGACTTCGTGGATGTCTCGCCGGGCTACGAAGAAGTGGTGGAAGACTTCCTCAAGCTCGAACTCGAGTGTGTGGTGGTGGAACAACATGACCAGGCCCGCTCCGGCATCGCGCTGCTGCGCGAGGAAGGAAAAGGGTGGTCCACCTTCTTTGTTACGCATATCCCCCCGAATGACCGCTCGTATGGACAAGCCGACGCCGACCTCCTTGCCGAGCCGGGAGTGGTGGCGCAGGTTCGGGACCTGATCAGTTTCCAGAAATCTCTTGGGTTGAATGGCGACCTGGGGCTGCCCGCGCTGGCTAATGCCTATCTGGTTGAGGACCCCGCAACCGCCCAGCGGCTGGCAGGCGCCTACCCTGAATGCCACTTCCTGACCCGGAGCGGTGAGCACTATCAGCATCGCCTGGTGTCGGGGGGCAAAGGCTCGAGCGCCGGGCCTCTGGCGCTTCGCCGTGACTTCCGAAAACTCGAGCGCCGCGCCGCCGAACTGGAAGGCAAAATCCAGGCGAGCGAAGCTGAGCTGGGTCAGGCTGCCAGCCGCGTGACGCAACTCGCAGAGAACCACGAGAACCTGACCGCGGCCAAGCAGGAAGCGGAAAAGAGAGCCGTGGTCGCCAACGAGAAAACGCGCCAAGTACGAGAGGCTTGGGAGTGCGCGCGCGACCAGCTCAAGATCATCCAGTCCGAAGCCGCAGCGCTCGAGCGCGAGCTCGCCTCCGCCGAGGAACGGAAAGCCGGCCTGCGGTCGGAACTGGGGGCGGCCGGAGATGAAAAGACCCAGCGCGAGGAAGCCATCACACAATCAACCGGCGCACTTCGCGGACTTCGCATGGACCTGGAACGTCTTTCGCAGGAACTGGCCGACGCCAGCGCCCGCAGCAGCGCGCTGGAAGAAAGGACACGCGCCGCGGGGGCTGAGGTGGCGCGCCTGCTGGGCATGTGCGAGGACGTACGCAGCCGTATGACGCGCCTCCAACAACAATCGGAGAGCTGGCGCGAACAGCAGCAGGGGCTGGCAGAAGAGGGTGAGACCATTAGGGTTCGCCTGCACGAGCTGGAAGCCGCAATCGAGATGGCGCGGTTGGAGCTTCAGCGCCTGGAGCAGGAATCTGGGGCGGTCAACGCTCAGCGTGTGGCGCTCAGCCCGCAGGTGGACGCCGCGCGAGCCGAACTTGAGACCTGTCGCGCAAGGCGTTCGGAAGCCGACGTGGCGTTTGCGCGGGCTGATTCCGACCGCACTCACCATGCGCAACAGTGCCGCGAGGAACTGCGCGCGGAACCTTCCGCCATGCTCGCGGAGTTACCCCCTCAGTCGGTGCTCGCGGGCGAAACCTTGCTAGCCGCTGAGGACGAGGTTCACCAACTCAAGACCCGCATCGAGAACCTGGGGCCGGTCAACATGATGGCGCTCGAAGAACTCCAGGAAGCCGAGGACCGGCTCACCTTCCTCGATACCCAGCGCCAGGATCTGCTGGCTTCGATTGAGGACACAACCCAGGCGATTCGCGAAATCGATCAGGTCTCGCGCCAGCAATTCCTGGAAGCATTCCAGGCCATCAACGGATACTTCGCGGAGACTTTCCACGCTCTCTTTGGCGGCGGAGTGGGCGAGATGCGGCTGACGGATGAATTGGATGCGGAGAGCGGCATCGACATCGCCGCTCAGCCTCCCGGCAAACGGCTGCAGAATGTGCTGTTGCTCTCCGGGGGAGAGAAAGCGCTGGCGGCGCTGGCGCTACTCATCGCGATCTTCCGCTACACCCCGAGCCCCTTCTGCATCCTGGACGAAGTGGATGCTCCGCTTGACGAGTCGAACATTGACCGCTTCAGCCGCATGGTCGAACGGATGAGCCGGCACACGCAGTTCATCCTGATTACCCACAGCAAACGCACCATGGAAATCGCACGCGTGATGTACGGCGTCACCATGGAGGAACCGGGCGTGTCCAAGCTGGTCTCAGTCCGATTCGAGGGGGTGGAAGCTGAGCCGGCGGCAGTGGCGTCAGGGCAGGAGTCAGGAGTCAGAAGAGACCATACCGAAACTAGTGTCGTGTAACGCAAGTTCGTCGATAAGGTCAGCCAGTCGGGGGATTCGCTCCCCAGCCCCGTCAGGGGCGGAAGATTGTAGCCCAGGGCGCAAGCCCTGGGAAAGACGACCTACTCCCCGCTTTCGGCGCCCCTCTCCCGCTCGGGCGGGAGAGGGGACGGGGTTGAGGGAAGGCTTCCCTACCCACGGCTCGCGCCGTGGGCTAAATTCTACCGGGGCTGTGGAGTCGTTCTGAGAGCACGACATTTACTCAACGAACTTCCGTGACGGGACACCAGGCAGTAAACGGAAGGCAGTAAACAGAAGGCAACAAGCAGCGGGGCTAACGCGGTAGGAAGGCTCGGAGCTGAGTGCTGAAAGCTGGAGATGGTCCTGCCGTGCCGGGATGAGTGACGAACTGCGCTCGTGGTCTTCAATCGGGTCAGCAAGTGAAATGACTCGCCCGTGTCCTTTCAAACATCGGAGAATGAAATGACAGAGAGTAAAGGGCAAATTGGAACCGCCATACGGAAGGCCGCCCGTAATCGGAGTCTCGACCTGGAATTGAGCGAGAAGGGCTTCCTGGTCGCCACCAAAGGGAATTTCCAGCGCTGGGTAGTGTCTGGCCACATCTACCCAGAGTTGCCAGAGGCCTTGGAGCAAGCCTACGGTTTCGCCCGCAGCGGAGCCAGGGGCCTGTACCCCGATGTCTATGTGCTCGACATCGACCAGGATGAAATTTGCCGGCTTGAGATTATGAAATGAATCCCCGTCCTCAGGTGAAGTCTTCCGCCCGCAGCATGTAATGATGCTGTGTTACGGGTGCGCGCTTCAAGCTGAGCCGGTGGCGGTGGAGTAAGAGCAGGAGTCAGAATTCAGGAGTCAGAAGAAAGCAGTAGGGAGTAGGCAGTAGGGAGTAGGGAGTAGGCAGTTGGACGCGCAAGTGAAGTAGGAAAACCAGCCCTCTCCCTCATGGGGGAGTCCGATTTCTGGACCCCGATGGGTCCATCGGACCCCAGAAATCGGAGAGGGTGGACCGCGACGGTGCTTTCACCAGCCGGCGCGGGCCGGGTGAGGGTTTACTTCAGCCCATACGCAAAGTGGGCAGTAGGCGGCGGAGGCGGACTCGATGAATCGTGGCAGAGGTTGTGGCTCGCCGCTGGATGTGCCAGGAATAGATGCAGGTCTCTCCCGCGCGGAGGTCATAGACCTCGTTCGCGAGAGCCGTCGATCGACCGCGCGGCTCCTCAACAAGACCCGCACGCCCCAAGAAACCTCGCAGCGCGGACGAAGGCCGCGGCAACGCCAGGGTTTTGTCAGCAAGCCAGCATAGCGCGGACCTTGAAGAGCAGTGACGAGCAGGAGTCAGGAGTCAGAAGAAAGCAGTAGGCAGTAGGCAGTTGGACACGCAAGTGAAGTAGGAAAACCAGCCCTCTCCCTGGGGAGAGGGTGGACCGCGACGGCGCTTTCACCAGTCCGTCAGTTGACGGAGCCGGGTGAGGGGTTCCTTCAGTCCCCTCCCAGGCTGGAGCAGAGCCAAGCTCTGCGGCCTTCAATAATCAGAAACCCGCCGAAGCGTAGAGCTTGGCTGTGCGCCAGCCCGCGCTTATTTGGGGCACATATATCCGGACAAAAACCGTCCGGACGTATGCGCCACCCGCCGGAGTTTGCTGCTGGATCGCCGGTGAGGCGAAGCATCGGTGTCACGCTGAATAGGGCTGCCTGTTACGAGCAAAGATACCAGTGTTAAGAGGCAAACTCATATTGCTTTGCCCGCCCTTGACTCTCACATCATGAAGTCCTAGCATAGCGGTCAAATGAAGATTCGATGCCCTTTGGTGTTTGTCGCTCCCCTCATAGTAATTGCGTTTGGGGCCAGCCCAACACCCGCCCAAGAAGTAAGCAGGACTGCGCAAATCTCCCCTGTGAGGCTGACCTACACTGACCTAGCGACTTTGATGGGTAAGATTCACGAATTTGTCAGGGTAGCAAACGCAACAGCCAAGCCAGAACATACCCTACTGGAGAGCATGGACCTTAGCGGGCCACTAACAAGCCTCACGCTGAAAGAGGACTTCTCCGCAAGAGCCTTTGCCTATGCTCCGCCTGTTACCTATTCAGTAGACTTTATCTACGAAATCTACGGACCGTCAGACGCGGAGATTTCGTCCATCCGTATTGTCATGGATGATTGGAAGAGGGAAATTACTGTTAAGGGACGTGCGCCAGATCAAGTCCTCGCGCTCGTGGCTATCGTTACTGAAAGCTTGCGCGAACGCGAGACCATTATGGGCGGACCTCCGTTCCGAGTCGTTCTGCCCATCCTGACGTTTATCATTTTGATTGCAATCATACTCATCCGATTCCCTGCGTGGGACATTCGAGCCGTCATCGGTCTCGGCATACCCATCCTTGGGCTCACAATGATGTTTGTGGTCCCATGGCAAAGTTGGGCACCTGGGACCGTTGTTCTTGCCGAGAATGCGCCGTTCCTTCAAGCCCACGCTCCGCTTTTCACCTTTATAGGTGCGACCGTAGGCGTCATCGGTCTCCTTCCACCTTGGCACCGCATTCTCGGGCGCAGGCCGGCCCCGCCCACAAAGGCTACTAAGCGTTGACTTGCTGAAAAACGGCGGCTGGTACCGTTTCTGCTTCCTGTAAGGCTCTTTCACCTCGACTGCATGCCGGTTTATCCCGGCGCTCTACCTGGCACCTTTCTCGCAGGCGAAAGCAAGTAGCGCGGACCGCCGATTTTGCGGTCCGCGTCTTTTCCGTAGCAAGGTAGCGCGGACCTGTTCTTGAGGTCCGCGGCTTTTCGTTGTCATGGAGGGAAGAACCGCGGACCTACAAAACAGGTCCGCGCTACACCTACTTGGCCCAAGTGTCTATCTATGTCCCCTTCAATTGCCGGATGATTTCATGACTCCAGGCTGGGGCGTATTTTATTAGTTTGGCGAGTTGTGCACGGTCGCGAGCGCTCAAGGCGCGGGACAACTGTCGAACAACGAAGTCTTTGTTCGCATGGGGCCCGACCGCGCGAATCGCCTGGAGAGCCAGCCCTGCCGACGTGCCCGCTCCGGGGAACCTCGATGGTCTGGCGGGTTTCAACTGTATGGTTTGCGCGCCAATCTTGACACGATGCGCGGCGCCGTCGGTGAGATACACCAACTGAGCAGGGACTTGGTCGCTGAGCCCCAGCAAGTTCGCCGCGCGCGCCCCCGACACCTGCACTCGGCTTCCAGTCTTTGCCGCCAGTACCGCGGCAACATCATCCGGGTTTGGAGCGAGAACGCCAAGCTTCTTGTGAACGCGGGGATAATCATAAAGACCTTGCGCCAGGCGACGGATGGTCTTGTCTTGTGTCAACCGCGCTAACGCGCGATCAACCGCCCGGCGCGTGCCCAGGGCTAGAAACTCGCGAGGCGTAAACACCCACCCGCGCCCATGCACCCGAATTCGCTTGAGAACCGAATTTGCGACGGAATTCATGCCATCTCCTGGGGGAAATCATATATATGTTTTCCCCCGTACTGTCAACGAAATTGTGGCGATAACCCCTTATTGGCAGACAATATACCTAGGACACCTCCGCCGCAGGCCTGGACAAGATCAAGTGGTACACAAATATCTTCCTTAACGCCTGCCTTTGCCTCTGAATTTGCCGTCAGCGGGGAACGCGGGTGGGGCGCTGGACCCTTGGACTGCGGGACCGCGCTTGCACTTACCTGCTCAAGGTCTGGAGCAAACCGAGCGTTGAATTAACCGCTTGACTTATTCGCAGAATGGTGTATATTAAAACTATCCGAGCGTACCCTTGGGTCGCTTCGGAAATTCAAATAGCCTGCCGACCTAAGGCAGTATAGGTGGCTAGGCAACGGAGTGTAATATGCCAGAACCCCAGCGGTTTCCGCGCCTCCCTGAAGGCACGGCTCTTCTCCACATCCCTTCCAAGAATATTAAGCGGCTCGACGACCCGCATGATGAAGACCGGTTTGCCTACGAGTGTCAAGTTCCTTTAACCGAAGTGTCAAAGTTGGTGATTGGCAGTGCCAATCCCCGTAAACAGGATCTTGAAAAACCACTGTCCCAGCAAATCCGCAGGACTCTGCAGACCGAACCCGATGTTTTCCATCTGAGGAATCGGGGAATATGGATTGCTGCCAAAGCTGCAGAGTACGACAACCAAAAACAGATTCTTACTCTCGAATGCCCGCAGGGCACAGAGGAACGTTACGGAATCGTTGATGGCGGCCACACGTGGGCAATCATCGATGAATTCTTGAAATCCCCTCCTACCCCCGAGGCCGCGCCGACAAAGACGGCCTACGTAATGCTGCATATTCGGGTCGGGGTCGAAGACGAGATAGAAGAAATGGCTGTCTCCTTGAATCGTTCAAGCCAGTTGAAAGAGTATGCGCTTGACGACTTCAAGGGCGAGTTTAATGAGATCAAGTCCATCCTAAAGGAAGAGCCATTCGCCGAGAGCATCGGGTACACTGAGAATGAGTTCAAGGAGTACGACGTCCTCGATTTGATTCAGCGCCTCTCGCTTTTTTGTGTTGGCCTGTACCCAAATCGTGGCGATTCGCACCCCGTGATCGCGTACGCCTCCAAGGCCAAGTGCCTTCAACAGTTTGTTAAGAATAAGAGCCACTACCTCGCCCTCCGCCCCATAATGGCCGAGTGCTTTAGGTTGGTCGACAAGGTTGAGGTTCTTCTTCCACGCGTGTCTGGCTCCGAGAGGTTTGGCGGATTTAACTTCGCCACCAAGCGGAAGAAACCACGTCTGGCGCCGTCATTAGTCAAAGCCCCCTCTCTAACTGGGACAGAAGACTGGAAATCGTCATGCGACATTTCGGAGGCCGTGCTCTTTCCGTTATCGGCGGCTCTCCGCGTGCTTGTGAGGGCTAAGGCGGACGGTACGGTGCTGGGTTGGCGGCAAGACCCTGCGAAATTTTTCTCTGCAAATGGCCGTGAACTCTTTGAACAGGTGCGGAAGTATTACGATGACTCGGGGAAGAGTATCACGGCGCTGGGCAAGAACTCTGAGTTCTGGACCAAGCTCCATCACGTGGCGTACTACGCGCTTCACCCGGAAGACTAGGTGGAAGCCTGCGTGGGCCCTTTTCCGTGTGGGGAGGGCCCGTCTTTCATCCGATTTGCAGGTAGCCACGGTCAGTGAATTTCTGAGTAGTTAGCGGGGGCCTGCGCTTCAGGTCCCGTGGGTTTTCGGTTTTAAGTGTGCGTATGCACATCGAAGGGAGGCAGGGCGAGATCGATGTGCAGTCCGCACAACCGTTCTCGCGGGTTGGCACAGAGCAACGCTCTGCGACCCGGTCGATTGATGCGCGTCGATGCCAAAGTCGCACGGTTTCACCCTGCGCCAGCCCGCCCTTTCCACAGGGGTGCAGTCCCCGTGCTTGTCCCCGATTTGCGCGCTTGCAGCAGAGCTAGCCGGGGTGTATAAAGGCGTCAACCCGCATTGTAGTTACCGACCAGGCGGTGTTAGCTCATAAGGAGTTAGAACATGGTGGACAGAAAAACTCCAAGCAAAGAGAATACGGAGGGAAGAATTCATCTGGTTCTTCCCCGAGACCAAGCGCAGAGACTTGTCCTAGAACAGATTCAAAGGGGCCGCGGACTCCCCAATATATCAATCAATGATAATGAAGAGGCGCACCGCTGGTACGATTACACCGCCGAGGTACTCCGGCAGATAGTGTCTACGGAGGAGTTCTATGACGAATTCACAGGAAGGGGCCCTCACTTCTTTTTTGGAGAAGTCACGCCCGCAAACTACCTCAAGGGGCTTAAGTCCATCTACGAGCGGCTTGAGCTCCTCCCAGAGGACGTGCCGCCCACTAGCCGGCCCGCCTCACCGGACCCGCTCGCGATAATCAAACGATTGATTGAAGGATTTCACCGGGTTTGCCGTCAGCTTAGGCAGCGGCATGAAAATCGTCCGACGCTGGACGTGGCTGACGAATACGACGCTCAGGACCTGTTTCGCGCCCTCTTGTCGATTTACTTCGACGACATTCGGCCCGAGGAGTGGACCCCAAGCTATGCGGGCGGAAGCTCGCGAATGGATTTCCTACTCAAGACCGAAGGGATCGTCGTTGAGGTGAAGAAGACGCGACCAAGACTTGAGGCAAGAGAAGTCGGAGATCAGCTGGCAATTGACATCATCAGGTATCGTGCCCATCCTGATTGCAAGAATCTGATTTGCCTGGTCTATGACCCCGAGGAACGAATGTCAAACCCGAAGGGACTGGAGCAAGACTTGAGCAAGTCTGTAGGCGAGATGTTCGTCAGGGTCTATGTCATCCAAAGATAAGACATCGCGCGTGGCTCTGCCGGGCTCGCGCAAATGAAACTCTGCGGCATTGGCACGCACCCCCTCTGAGCGGGGGACCGGGGGGAAAAGGTACCTGACACCTTTTCCCCAGAGGAACCTAATGGCTGCATCAAGAAACACGCGGTACCACGAGGCGGCACACGCTGTGGCCGCGCACGTGCTAGGAATAGAGCTAGAGGAAGAAGCTATGGTTCTCAACTCAGATCGGGATGCGTGCGTGAACGTGGTCGCGAAGCCACCAGACGACGCCGACGAGGATTGGTTCACCAAGAGAGTGGCAGTGAAACTTGCTGGGCCCCTCGCGATGTGTCGCCTGCGAGGAGAAAAGCTGCACTGGGACACCATGCGGCCCTCGGGGGAGTACCACACGGATTTTGAGGATTCTCTGAAGCTTTTTAAGTCGTATGGGAACATAGTTGGGCGTGTCTTTAGCAGCGACGAGCTTGATCAACAGATGAATCGCGCCGCCTGCATCGCAACAAAATGTGTCCAGACAAACCAAGCCGCAATTGTGGCGCTTACCGATGCCACAGAGGGGAAAGATCGTTTCTCCCGCACTCAGATTATCGCCTGCATTCAGGCTTGCCAGTAGCAAGCCTCCTCTTCAGCAAATCCTGTCTTCGACACTGTTTGCGTAGCGACACAGTTTCCGGGCGTATCGTCGGCAATCCGGAAGTTAGCAAGTCTGGCCCCGAATCCTCAGATGGCCTAACATCCGCTTGCTGGCGCAGACCCAAGCTCTGCGGTCTTCAATAATCAGAAACCCGCCGAAGCGTAGAGCTTGGCTGTGCGCCAGCCCGCGCTTGTTCCACCACGGCCACCTGCTCGAATGCGGGCCGCGGAGCTGCAGAACCAAAGTCGACTCGTCGGAACACTACCATCACTGCTTCCGGTTGCCTCGTCGTCCGATCAGTGACACAGTACAACACCACGTCAATAGCTAAATAGTGCGGAATTTCACAGCAGCAATCGCCGGACAGCATCGCCGGCAAACAGTGCGCCTTCGATCACGAGCCTTCGCGGCACCAATGAGCGCTGCGACTGAGCAAGAGGCCTTCTCGGCAGCGATGATTCGTGGTGATCCGGAAATCTGAGTCTTGACTAGTCGCATCGCACTTTCATAGAATCCCTCTCGGACTCGAGAAACTGAGTTGGTCCCGCTACTTACCATCGTGTTCACCGACGTGGTGGAGTCGAGCGCCACAAAGCGCGATGTGTCGCTGGGGCGGGATAGCCGCGAACGCGACCACGCCTATCTGGAGAAAGTCCAGAGCCGCC